>JGI25921J50272_10000008_pt1 | contig 65023 bp, 61 predicted proteins | sample LauGreSu1BDMLBSD_2_FD_50272 | JGI IMG/M metagenome (IMG submission 50272) | reverse complement strand
ATTTCAAGATATTATGGCAGATGGACGAATCGATATGAACGATGCAAATCATTTTTTAAATTTAGTTTATAATATTATTACACTGTTCAATGATTCATCGGTATCACATGATAGTACCGTTTCTATATCAGGAGAAGCAGTTATGTTTTTTCTTTATTTTATTATCAAGTGCGTCCTTGTGCTCTGTTTGAATGGAGAAGATGAAACAACTGCAATTGGACTACTGGATACGGCATTTAAATTAGTATCAATAAGTGTTATGCCACTTACAAAAATGAAATGTTCATGTAATCCGTTTCAGTGTTTTTTTAAAACAAATTAGCAACATATTTAATCTCTCTTACTTTGACTTGAAACACTAAATGGTATTATCAAGTCACTTAGCGAAAGCGGTACACGATTCATGCGTTTCCGCCAAATGTTTGTGTCAATGCCATAACCTTCATGTTCGTCAGGTACAACCTCACTCATCGAATATTTCAGTTTTTCTTGTAATTCAAGTAATTTAATTAGCCTATCAATGTATACTCGTACAGTGTCTTGAACCATCCTATCAGTTACTTGAACTGCACCTGCGCCTGTAGATGACGAAGATAAATTCATTTTTATCTCATTGATTGCATCCGAAATTGCGTCATTTACTCCTTGTAATTGTTTCAGTTTTTCATTATTTGAAACAATGTCATAGTATTGCATCCGCAGCTGGTCATATGCATCGAATGTTTTCTTCATACGTGTCTGAAGTTTATTGAATGAACTGAGTGTGTCATCATTTGAAGCATAGCCAAACAATAAATTCAACTTCAAGTGAATGATTTCTTCTTTTACCGCATCCACATCTCTCTTTGCATCGTTCATTCGAGTTTCAATGTTTTCAAATACGGGTCGTCGAATCACTTGATTGACTTTACAATTGGGATTGGTGTTACACTCAATACGAAGTTCATGTTTGGTACTTGAAAACGTCATGCCTGGATTTTTACACGTTGTGCATTTACCCATGCGAATCTGTTTACGCTCATCTTTATTCAAGACTTGACCTCTAGCCTTCTTCATTTCTAAAATCTTTGTTATTTCATCTTCAAATTCCTTTTTTTTTCTATAAAAGCTTAGGACATTGGCATGAAATTCATTCATTGCATTTTCTTCATGTTGAACCGATGATGACATGATTTGTATTTTTATTATAACATAATTATTTATTTTATAATAATGAATTATGTTATACGCATAAAATAAAATGTTGTTCACGTATTCTATACGAAATGAACCAAACATGTCAACAACAACAACTGTAAATTTGAGTTTAAACACAAAAGCGACACCTCCAACCATTTTTGATGGAATTCGAAACTTGCAGTATATTGCACAATCAACACGGTCAGGGGGATGTTCATCGTGTAGATAAAGACTAATACATTTCAAATATACTTTAAGGTTAATATTGTTTAAGGTCTCTTTCTAAGTCCGCATCATCAACTACGCGGGAACCACGATGAAGTATATCACTTATCCTTTGTTGTTCTTGTGCAAATTTTTTCAATTTTGCAGATTTTGTACGTCGAAGATTACCTGGTTGCTTGACGTGCCGTGAAAAACTAAGTTTTGTACTTATTGGAGGTGGATGAGAAGGACGTCTAAACAAAGGTGATGGCGGGTGTGGCGAAACATGAATAGGTGAATGTTCAGGACTTGGATTTGGCACTTCTGGTAATGGCCTGCCTCTTAAATGCAACGGGAAATGTGGATTTGGTAACGATTTACCTCTTAAGTGGGAAGGCAGCTGTCCACCGCGTGTTTTACGACGGTAAACTTTGCGTTTTTGATGCTTTATTCGTTTTGTTCGAACCATATATATATTATATTTTATAACATGAAAAAATTATTTGAATGACATTACATACAAACTTTTATTGAGTGCACCAAGTATTTCATCGCGTATGTTCAACAAGTCGCTATTTTTCTTACCGCCAAACCTGGACGTAAATCCTACTAAAACCTCTTTATATTCTTCAATTTTTCGACTGAATTCTTCTTTTGACGCACAGTCGTATATTTTTACATTTGTCCTCGGAAGCGTGGCTCGTACTCCGCCTTTGTGTCCAATCATTACTTCAACAAATTCGTCAACGTACTTGTTCAAGTCTTCGTACAATTCGTCTGTCGCTTTATGCGTTGCATAATTCATTGTTTTCCAGTGGTACAATTTCACAGTTGTCAACATATTCATAAAAAACAGGACTACGTCCCCACTCGTATTCAATTGGCGAGTTGAGACATCACGTCGCGACTGGTCATTATTGCGTGGGGTATATGTAGTATTGGATTCTCGAGGATACGGTGTTGGTGTTCGCGATTTTACNNTTCTTGTCTTTTTTCTTTGAATTTGTGAACGCCGCGATTCACTATCACTCAATACGATTGGTGTTAAAGACTCTGTACGTACAGTTTTTATTGTGTTTGTAGTTGGGGTTTCATCAATCTCTTCTATTTTGAATCGTACATTTTCTTTGGTTGGGAATTTATTTTTGGGTTTCACACGGGTATTATGTTTGTTATGTTTGCCGTGCTTGTTGCTACGTTTACGTTTGCGACGATTCAAACCGCGCAGTTTACGCGAAAATCCAAAAAACATATCTCTCTACTTTATACACTTTATTTATACTATATATATACATTTAAAAATGAATAGGTTTTTATATTTTATTTTATCTACGCCTATCTACGCCGAGCACAATTCACATTCGGTGTTTGCATTTGAACTTGTACTCGTATCTGCCGCAACCGTAAACTGTTGCGCCTGATGTTTTGCCTTTCTCCTTAAATAGTATATTCCCGTTTTTAATCCTTTTTTCCAAGCATAAAAATGCATTGAGGTCAGCAAGTTGTAGTTAGGGTCTTCCACCCACAAGTTCAAGCTCTGGCTTTGACACACAAACGGAGCTCTATCCACGGACATGTCTATCAAGTGCTTCATTGGAATCTCCCAAACCGTGCGGTACTTATTTTTCAGGTGCTCATCGAATCCGGGAAGGGTCAAATGTTGCACACTGCCCTTGTTTTTCACAATGGATTGCTTCACTTGTTCATTCCAAGCACCAAGTGCTACCAAATCTGCCATCAAATACCGGTTCACCATGATGAATTCTCCTGCAAGCGTCCTGCGAGTATAAATATTACTAGTAATTGGTTCAAAACACTCATTATTTCCTAGAATTTGAGACGTACTAGCAGTTGGCATTAATGCAATAAGCAACGAGTTTCGAATGCCGTAGCGACAAATGTCTTTTTTCAACCCATCCCAGTTATATCGACCTGGAGTAGGAACCACATTCCACATATCAAACTGTAAAATGCCTTTGGAAGCAGGGGACCCTTCGAAACTGTCATACGCTCCTGCCGTTTCTGGCAAATTATTCAAAAATCCATCAATATGGGCGTGTGCCATTTCCTCATAGCGCTCACGCGCAAGTTGCATGGACGTTTCGAGGGCAGCGTAATACATGGTTTCAAAAATAAGCCGGTTCAATTCAGACGCTTTTTCGCTGTAAAAAGCAACATTCATCATCAAAAATACATCTGCCAACCCTTGAACTCCAATACCAACGGGTCGATGTTTCAAATTACTTGTTTTGGTTTTCGCGGTGGGATAAAAGTTGATGTCAATTACGCGATTCAAGTTCCGCGTAACCGTTGCTACCGCTTTACGCAAATATTCGTAATCAAAGAACGGAGCGCCACCGTCAGCGTCATCGCCGCCATGACAGCACACAAACCGGTTCAATGCAATGCTAGCCAGGTTGCATACCGCGGTTTCATTCTTGTCGGAGTACTCAATGATTTCAGCACATAAATTGCTGCTGCAAATGGTACCCAAGTTCTGCTGATTTGACTTGGCATTTGCAGCGTCCTTGTACAACAAGTATGGCGTCCCCGTTTCCATTTGGCTGTCCAGCACCTTCAACCAAATATCTCTGGCTTGAACGCGCTTTTTTTGTTTGCCTGCAGCTTCATACCGCGTGTACAATTCCGTGAACGCTTCGCCATGCGATTCGTAGAGACCAGGGCATTCATCCGGACAAAACAAGCACCATGACTCGTTTGCCATAACACGTTGCATGAATAAGTCAGGAATCCACAGCGCGTAAAATAAGTCGCGCGCTTTGCTTTCTTCGTCCCCGTGGTTTTTCTTCATATCCAAAAAGCCTTCAATGTCGGGGTGCCACGGTTCAACATAGACTGCAAAACTGCCGTTTCGTTTTCCGCCCTGGTCAATGTACCGGGCCGTATTATTGAACACGCGCAGCATGGGCACAAGTCCGTTCGACACACCGGCTGTGCCGCGAATGAAACTTCCTGTGGACCGGATATTGTGCACGTGCAACCCAATACCGCCGGCGTACTTGGAAATAATTGCGCACTCTTTCAGCGTATCAAAAATGCCTTCAATGCTGTCTTGTTCCATGGCCACCAAGTAGCACGAACTCAATTGACATCGCGGAGTCCCCGCATTGAACAGGGTGGGTGTGGCGTGAGTAAAATACTTCATGGACAACATGTAGTACGTGTCTTGAATCCGGTTCAAACAGTCGCGAACGCTTTCGGTACTGGATGCATCGCAGTACTCGTCCAGCGTGGATTTAGGAACGTGTATTCCTAATGCCACCCGCATCCACATGTGCTGCGGACGTTCCAGAATGATACCACCTGCGCCCTTCATGAGGTACGCTCGTTCAAGCGTTTTGAAACCAAAGTAGTCGATTTCAAAATCGCGTTCATACTGAATCATTGTATTCAGCTCGTCACCATGTTCACTTACAAACTGGTACACTTCATCGGACACCAAGTGCGTGCATATTCCGTTTGAGTCTGTATAACTGTACAACAAATGAATGACGTGTTTAAAATTGGAGCTGGTGAGCTTTTGGTGGTTGGACACAATGATTCTTCCGGCCAACGTCAAGTAATCTGGATGAGTGGTTGCCATAGTTGCGCATTGTTCAGCGGTGAGCTCATCAATTTTGGTAGTGCGAATTCGGTCGTGCAGCTGGTCAATTACTTTCATACCAAGTACCGTATAATTTACGCCATTCAGCTTTGATTTTTTTGGGTCGAGTATCCCAATATTTTTAATACGGTTCAAAATTTTATCGAAAGACACCGCCTGCAAAGACTCATCTCGTTTTACAACCCACATGTCCTGGTCCATGCAGCTGTCAAGGTCCATTATTTAATGTGTGAATATAAGTGTGAATATGTGTGAATATACTACTACTACTACTTTTGTTATTTGTTTTATTTCATTTTTTTACTTATTATTTTATTTTTAGATTTCGTTTGTTTCGTTTGTTTCGTTTGTAAACAACTAAAACCATATAAAAATATAAAAATATAAAAATAAAAATAGAACTTGTACAAAATCATACATACCACATACCAATGTCGAAAAATCGATACAGCACTCCAGAACCGCAAGTGCCGGACTGTCAGGACTGGACTCCAGTCAGTATGAACAAAAGGCGCTCAGCATCAATGCCCCATCCTGCGTCGGCATCGACTACTGCGAGTTCCACAGCATCTTCTTCCGCAAATTCTGCATCTGCAGTAGTTGCCGCAATATCCAAACCCGTTTCCACCGCCGACGATGACTCCAAAAAAACAAAATACATCGCCAAAGCAACTTCGGACGCGGTGCGCGTTTCGCGATGTGAAAAAAAACTGACTCAAAAAGAGCTGGCGCAAAAATGTAACATGGATGTGTCCATCATTTCCGAAATTGAGCGCGGAGGCAATTGTGTATACAATGCTGCACACGTTAACAAGATTCAGACAGTACTGGGAGTGAAAATTCCGAGGGCTTAGTTAGTAGTAAAAGTTAACAAAAACTATAGACAAGTGGAATTGCAACACAGGACCCTAGAATGAACCCGGTAACATAACGGTGTTTCATGGTCCTGTACATTTCAAGCCATGCCTTGGCTTCTTCGCCGCTCGTAACATGGTTCAACATGTAGTCGCTTTTGGGTGAAATGCAATAATACGCGGATGAAACTAGAATTACAATTGCGAGCGACAATGTCACGCGATAAAACATGTTGGTGATTTGCTTCGTTGGCGAAACGCGAAATAAAACAATGTATGAAACCACTAAACCTAAAATAAGACCTTGAAAGTAAATTGTGCTGCGCTCTTTTACAATTCTGTCATACGCATCGAGCGACGCTTGTTTTAGTTTGGACCGGTACTCGTTGGCAACCGGCTGCGCGGTCATTGTGTAAAATGTAGCTCCCAAAAGCCCAACTCCCACTGTTCCTGCTAAATAACAACTGTTCATCGTTGTATTCTGTATTCTATATGTTATATTTTTGTTCTATATTTTTATACAAGAAAGGATTATTTCTTATTTCTTACGATTTGCATAGCAGGTTCCTCCGATGGCTACTCCTAGAATTCCAAAGACAATTTCAAGTATAACTGGCATAAAGTAAAATAAGTGAAAATACTATACTTTATGTGTTTTAATTAATTCTACTTTTTATTTCCATTTACAATATTAAAATTTAGGTGGAATGCGCAACACATAGTTTCGAGCAATCTCGTCATGAATCTGGCCTAGGGAAATGGTAAAATTGAAGTTGGTGTCTTTAAAATCCACCAGTCGGCCGTCATGATACCGCATTGTTATTTTAAGTCGGCGCAGTTTATCTACCACTGGATTAAATTGCGCAATATTGTACAAGTACATGTAACTATTTGACGCTGAAAATCCAGTACCTTCCGCATTCAGCGTTAATGGGATTTTGGCAAAATATGAATTCACGGTACCGTTATAGTCCGTACGAAGCCCGTTTGTGGCGCTGCGGTACGGCGCAATTTCATCGCACGAGTTCATTTTTTCGACTTCCATATAAATTGCAGTGTTTCCATAAATGTCCAAAATATTGGGCGCCTTGACATAAAATAGTTTGCCCCCCTTCGCGTTTTCTCCGGAAATCCATAATGTGGGTCTCAACGAACCAAAATGCAGCTCATTTTCAATGGCATGTGTAGCTCGATACTTTGATTTAGCAAAACCTAAATAAAACGGCAGTCCCCAATTCATGCCGTAGTTCCATACCAGCGGCTGGTCGCATTTTGCATTTCGAACCAATGGGTCAATGGGAGAATTGTCCACGTAATCTTGTTGCTCTGAAAATAGTAGTTCAAACCCATCGTGNGTGTTTGCAAACCAAATTTGTTGGGTGACGGGGTCATACTTCACGCGGAAATACGGGTACAACACATCCTTACTCACCGTTCGAAATATGCTTGACAATGGAGGAGGAGGGTTCGGGTCCGTCGGGTCAACGTACTCGTCCCGTGTAATCAGGTAGTTTGCGACACTTCGATTCATTTGAAACTCAAGTTCGTTTGCGAGTTGCTCGGGACGGTAAAACCCTTCCGAAATTTCAGCATAGTACGTATTTCCTCGTCCCGTAGACGGTGGAGGGCCATTGTTCATGTAGTAATACGCCAAGTCTTCAACTGCGGTTGGATTCGTATACTGTTCCGGAAACACTTTGAATGAAAACTTTGTATTTTGGTACTCACGGCTAAATGTAAAGGTTGTGGTTGTAATGTTACATTCCACAAGCTGAATTGTAGAAACGCTAGTGTACGTGGTTGGCAGTTGCACTTCGAACATGTTTGCATTTGGCCACTGACGAATATCTCTGTCTTCTGAATGAACCGTAATTAACTTTCTATCAAGAACAAATGTTTGGTCCCTCGGAATAAGTTGATGCGAGTTATTCAAATTGAAATTCAACTGACTTGTTGAAAACTTGTTCGCATACGTAGAGGTTGCTTTTTGTTCCATGGATGTGTTGGTGCGTATTGTGTCTATAGTTATAATTATAGGATATATATTTATGTTTTATGTTCTATAATTACTTACAATACAATAGTATGATGCACATTACGTATGTACAACGCCTAAAATTTTAAAAACGACCCCGTCCGCCTCTTCCACCTCTAGGTCTATCCTCTTGCGAGCCCCTAACACTTTCAAATCGACGACTCCCACTCTTTTCACGATTATTGCACTCATCAACACCATCGCCATAGCAAGATGACTCAATGTTTGACTCGTGTGACTGCTGCGATTTATTGTACTGAGACCGCGCTTCATTTCGAGTTTCACAAATGAGCTGACCGCCGTACATGCCTTTCACCTTTGCACACTGGTATTCATGATTCTTATTTGCTGTTTTCACAATATCAAACCCAACGTACTCGCCTTGAACCAAATATCTGTACTGGTCACTCGACACATTTATTTCACTATGATGAACAAATACGTCTGTATTCACAGGTACATTTTCAGACTTGCTGTTGTCTGCCTTCATGACAGTTACAAAACCATATCCGTACTTGTTATTAAACCACTTTACTCGGCCGCTGTATGGTGCGGCGACTGTTCCAGCGGAAGGTGAACTTGAATCAATGCTCATATTTTTAAAGTGTATATGTAGTTATATGTTATCTGTACAAATAAGTTGTATAATCTTTAAACGGTTTTATTCCAATTTTATTTTTATTTCATATGCGATTGGTGTTATTGGTTATTAAAAAATAAATATTTAAAAAAATCATTTTATTTCAATTATGCTTCAAGTTAAAATTAAATTAAATAAAATGGCTTCCGCATCATGGCAAACAATTATTCAAGAAGTAAACAGCAATGAAAACAAAGCGTTATTATGGTCGTTATTAAGCGAAGAACAAGTATTTTCGGGTCTTAGTGAAAAGTCTATGCAACCCATTATAACGTTATTTGAAACTGCAATACACACTACAATCAATACATATGCGCAAAATACTTCTTCGGCAACGCTGTCAAACTTAAATAAAGACGTTATTCAACGTGTAATTAAAGATGTAGCTCAATACAAAACACATTCTACGTTGTATAAATCAGCCGATATTCAAGAAGCTAGAATCAAGGATATTACTTCAAAGGTAAAGGTACTTGAAAACGACATGAACGCATTTCTTGTACTTAAAAAACCGCCCGAAATCGACTTTTCCGATAAAAATGTAAATGATGATACCCCAATTGGCGACAATATGGACCAACTGATAAAAGATGCATTAGCCGCCCGAGAAAGAGAACTTGAAGTTATTCAACCTCAGCAGTCTTCTCCCCCCACTCCAAACCCAAACAATCCAATTAAAAAAACGGTGTCATTTGAACCCCCACCCACTGACACCGAATTAGAAATTGGTAGCATTTTCAATAAACTTAAAAAGGCACCTTCGACTTCATCAACTCAAGGAACGGGTGTAAATGTAGTAAATACAAATACATTGCCAAACACTATGCAAATGCAACTGGATACAATAATTAAATCCATTCAAGAAATACACTCAATCGTAACGACTCTTTCATCTGAAGTACAATTTATTAAAAATAACATGTTTGAATTCGAATCCTGAAATTCAAAAATAAACAGGAAACCGGTATGAGCTATGGAAATGAAAAAAAAAAATAAAGGTGACGCCAAAATCAGAATAGGTAATAATCACATTTATTTTTTTTATTAATTTTATTTTAGAAAGTATAGTAAGTATAGTAAGTAGTAAATAATACAAAAATGTCATCAAACGAAGTCACTTCCAAATCGGAGTTTGATGGAAGTATTACCATTTTCACGGCGTTGATTGGACTAGCAATGACTATAAAAGTAATCGTTCAAGCAGTGCAGTCCAATAAACCGGAATCAGACCCGTCAATTCCTACGGTCGACAATCCAACCGGAACAAATTCTAATAAAATCAACGGACAAGCTGATACAATTATTGCAACATATGGATGGTCACTATTTTGGATAATTTGTTTATGGGTTACGATTATATCTGTATTAACGCGTCGATTTGTGTCAAATGTATTGGAATCTGCAAGAGACTCTGTCAGTGTAATTTTTTATTCAATTCCGTTTTTATCTGTACTCATTGTTACACTTTGGACAATTGTACAAACGTATAGTTTTAGGAAAAAAATAAATACAAATCAAGTTCCGCCTACATACTTGGGTTTTTCAATTGGCTCCACTTTTATACTGAGTCTCACGGTTGGGTTATTATTTTTATTGTCAAAAATGTTACTACGATGCAAAAAAGAAGACATACCGAATATGATAATGATAGCATGGTTGACAATTATATGTGCACTATTTACCGGCGTGATGAATGGTTGGATAGAAGTGCTTTTATCCAGTTTTACAACGGATGGGTAAACTCAAGCCACTTATATTCCAAGCCATATTCTAATGTGTTTTCCCAAATTCCAACAATATACAAACCAATTTTTTTACAAGTATCATCATTCTCTTCAAATCCCATTCTCAAAATGTCATCATTTATAGAATAGAGTACTCGTTTATTAATAACTCTATACGTTTCCGAATATAATTTTAGCAGGGCAGCTTCTATGCAAATTGCGTACGAAATCACTTTGTCTACTGGGATAATACCCAGATTGGTTTTACCGTTTTTATTGAATAAAAAGGTCAATCCATTCATTACAACTGAATTATTTATGTATGTTACATGGGTTGATGTATACTCGGTTTCACTATTATTAGTTACATTCATTTTTCGGAACGCGTGTTCTTTGAAGTAAATATTTGACATGTCATAACCTCCGGCATTGATATCTGGAATTATAAAGACAGTCTCTGAAACGGACATTTTATTTTAATTTTGACTTTGACTTTAACGTAAACTATTTTATTTATGTATTTAACGTTTAAATCTAAATAAAATGATGTTCATATACGTAGTTATATAGTTATATATCTAGTAAGCAATTAAAAATGAAATTTATGGAGTCGCACTTTGATGAATACATACAATCTTGTAAAAAATATAACTTGCATCCTTCACTGGAAAAAATATTTGAAAAATATACACCGCTGACCCACCTAACCAACACTATTTTTTATGGTCCGCCGGGAACGGGTAAATATACGCAATCACTCATGTTGATAAAAAAATACAGTCCGAGTGAACTGAAATACGAAAAACGAATGTTGATAAAATACGAAAACGTCCCTATTTATATCAAAGTTAGCGACATTCATTTTGAAGTGAACATGGCAATTCTTGGTTGCAACTCTAAAATATTATGGAACGAAATTTATTCACAAATTATTGATGTTGTTTCCACGCGACCCCATGCTTCTGGAGTAATTATGTGTAAAAATTTCCACAATATTCACAGCGAATTATTGGATGTGTTTTATAGCTACTTTCGATGCAATAATCCGAAAATTCACATATCATTTGTAATCATCACCAACAACTTGAGTTTTATAACAACGAATATTATTCAATCATGTGAAACCATTCACATGAAACGACCCAGCTTGACTCAATACAAAGAGTGTATTCTCTCATGTACCCCTACACTATCGGTAGAGCAGATTAGCTTTATAAATTCGATGACCGCGTCGGACCTACCAAAAATTTCAAACATTAAGAGTTTGAAACTGAACCGTCCAATAGACGACCCAAATGGTGACCTTGAGTGCAATAGCGCATTTCGTTTGGCGTATACCACAACTTGCGTCCGTATTTTCAAATATATTATAAAGCCGGACACGATACAGATACTGGAATTCAGAGATGCGTTATACGACATACTGATATGCGACCTGGACATTCATAATTGCATATGGTACATACTTGTAAAACTAGTTCACTACTTGCACGACAATAAAATTACGGTTGATACCAACGTTTTAACCGACATAATGACAAACACGTATTCTTTTTTGCACACGTTCAACAACAATTATCGGCCTATCTACCATTTAGAACGATACATGTTTATGTTGATTAACCATGTGCACAGCGCAAAGAATAGTTCATAAAATTGATTTATAAAACAATGACACAACCATACTACACACATGTATACAAAAACATAAATGACGCACCATTTATTATCGCAAATTGAAACCGGATGCAACGGACGAATGAAACTTGAAAATGGAAAACTGGTTTTTGAGTTTGACTGTAGTCGCGTTACCGCCTCCCCTCATCCTAGTGTTCCACCACTCATGCAAGACGACCATGTCGTGGATGAATTGAGGACTGAGCTGCGCGAAGCAAAAGAGCGGTTGGCCATTCTGGAACAACAAGTCCAACAATTGTTCAAATGTCGGGAAGCAGTCTGCATACCTCGGTTTATTAGCTCACAAAGGGAATGTTATTTGCACAACTTTAATAGTAGAATGTTACGGTTTATTCCGAATGGAAATCAAATCAGTCCAAATCAACCGGACCAATACTCGCCATTGTATGATGCAATGGTGGGCGACTCAGATGTTCCGATATGTTACCAGGCACGATATTTGAGAGAGATATTGCATGTGTTAAAATCCCAACTCAGACACGACCTGAACAACATCATCATCCAACCTCGCCAACCAACTACACCCGACTGTGGTCTCGTAATACATTTCATCCATGATTGGATGAAAACCTCGCCCAATAACATTGAAATCGCAATAATGAACACTGGCGCTACTCTTGCAATTGGATTCGTCGTCGCTCTTTGTGAACAGTTGAACTGCGAAAAATTGTCAAAATTGAAAATCACACGCGCAAAAATCAGCGAACAAACCGAGTTGAAAAACAAGCTTGATAAAAATATATTCAAAAAATTGGAAGTTGAAAATTTGGTATCTTCCGTATAAAACCATAAAACCACCAATACACATACAATAAACAATAGTGATACGTAATAAATAGAGTTCGTTTATAATTATACAAAACGTGATAAACATGAACAAAAAAGAAGCTTTGCATCTATTAGGCTTGGATGTTAATCACCACTTACATAATGATGTAGATGTAAGCGCTATTACCAAGGCGTATCGCGTCGAATCTCTCAAACATCATCCCGATAAAAATGAAAATTCGCCTGAATCAACTGCTCGATTTCAAAAAATAAATGAAGCGTACACTTACTTACTGTCGAAAACGAAAACAACAAACCCGTCACCTTCTCCGGCTACTTCACATCTGTCTAATTCATACCATGAATTATTTATTTTTTTCATTCGGTCAATGTTTGATAAGGAAAAAAGCGGAATAGAATCATCAGACATCGAAGCTGCACTTGTTCACATTATTTCGTCCAATTATGACAAGCTTTTGAAAACTTTGGATAAAGCAACCGCTATTTCCGTGTATGAGTTTATGCACGAGTATGCGGATGTACTTCACTTACCAACCGAAACACTTGAACGAATGTTTCAAATTGTTTCCGAAAAGATGCGGTCAGATAATGTGGTTTTGCTGAACCCAACCCTTAGTGACGTGTTTCATAAAAAAATATATGACTTGGAATACGAATCGAAGCATTTCACAGTTCCATTATGGCATAATGAAATATATTATCGTCTAGATGATGCATCTGACTTAGTGGTTAGGTGCAACATTTGCGATGTTCCTGAATACATGTACATTGACGAAAACAACCACATTACGATTAGCGTGCGCACATCTATTCAAAAACTTTTTGAATCGGGGTCAGTAACCGTTTGTATTCCACTCGCGAATGACAATTCAATAAGTATAACCGTGCCATCTTCGGATTTGACGGTTACAAAAAAAGCGCAAGTATACAAGTGCCCGGACCCGATAGGTATTCCGAAAATAAATACGCGTAACCTTTTTGATGCTTCGGTACTGGCAGGTATAAGTGTTTGCATTGAACTGTATTGATTATTTTTTGTAAATTCAAAATTTTTCAAAAAATATATAAAAATCCAAAAATCCAAAAATCCAAAAATCCAAAAATCCAAAAATCCAAAAATCCAAAAATCCAAAAATCCAAAAATCCAAAAATCCAAAAATCAAAAAAAACCATTTTTCGGAAAAGTTTTTGCGAAAGTCAAAAATGGACATTTTTTTTTCGAAAAAAATGTCCAAAATCAAGATCCCCAAAAAAGTTTTGGAAAAAAAAATTTTTTTTTTATCGTAACAAACCGAAAATATTTTTTTTGAAAATGAGAGCGTTTTCTAGGAAAATCACTTTTTTCATGTTTTTTTGAAAAAAGTCAAAAAACCGGACCACCTGCACCCAAAAATGGACATTTTGGGTGAAAAACCCCAAAAAGTGGGTTTTTTTTTGTTTTTTGAAAATTTCATTTTTTTCGAAAAACCGTTTGTTATCATTCATGCAAACAAAATCAGTCTAATGCTTATCAAAAACGTGACTGACACAAAAAATGACAAAAAAAAATAATTTTATTTTTGCGATTAAAAAAAATGTGACGACACGTCATACGAAAATTAATAAAAATGTCAAAAAAACTCCCTTGAGATAAAAATATTTTTCAGTGTGGCGAAAAAATGCAAAAAACGCGTTTTTTGCATGGTTTATCATAACAGTATCCAAAAAGTTGCTCTGCCCGTACTTTTTTTCGAAAAAAAAAATAAGTAAGGTTTTCAAAAAAAAAACCCCAAATCCGTGTCTTGGAGAACCTAGGTCTAATAAAAAGGTTGTAAAAAAAAAGGTTTTTTTCAAAAATCGATGGTAAGGCCTTTTTAAAAAAAAACCCCAAATCCGTGTCTTGGAGAACCTAGAACGTTTTTTTAGATGTCCAAAAATGTCCAAAAATGTCCAAAAATGTCCAAAAATGTCCAAAAATGTCCAAAAAATAAAAATATTGAAATTTTTATTTTTATTTTTATTGTATCGTTATTATGGTCAGTCAATTATTATGGGATGTTGTTGTGGTTGAACTGGGTTATCAGATGATTGGACCAGTTCTTCGCGATGCCCGCAAAGAAGTCGCATACCAAGATTGAAGCACATATTTCGAATTTCGTCATGATAAAACTCGTACAGCTCTTCATAGTTTTCTCGGATATTGTTGTTTGCAGCCGATGCAATCAAATTTGTAATTGTTTCACTCAAATGAGCATCTTGTGCATGTTGAGTGATAGTTTGAAATGCTGTCTGGTGAAGAACATGTCGAGCGTCAAGTACCCTGCGCTGCATTTGTTCGGTGCGTATTAATTCACTTTGTAACATGTTGCAAATCATTCGCCGTTGTTCTAACTGGTACATGAGTTCATGTGTTTCTTGGCTCAAGCGTTGGAATATACGGTTTTCACTTTCTTCGTCATTCGTAACACTGAATCCCTGAATTACAGGTTCTCTGCAAAGCGGACACGCGTTTTGAGCGGCTGAATTTGCCGCCATGTTTTTCATGATACATGTAAAGTGAAACTTGTGGCCACACTCGGTTGACATTGCGTTTTGATTCATATCAATTGAGTCCAAACATATCGGACATGTAACTTCTTCTTCTTCTTCTTCTTCTTCTTCTTCTTCTTCATTACCTTCCATAATAATCTGTTTAGGGTAAGGAGGAAGTATACTCTTTATAACCGAAATAGCTCGTCTCAACATAGGCGACTGGTCTTCTTCTTCTTCAACGATGACAACATCTTCGTTGCTTTGGTGTCCGGCATGAGACGCAGCCTGACCCACACGTTCATCATGACTCTCGCGAGGTTCATCACCCTCGTCGGATTGTTGTTGACGAATCACAGATAATCCATACACGTTTGCCAAAGAAACGATACGGTAGTCGCCGTCACACAAAATCAACATACTTAGCGAACCATTCAGCGTAAGTATTTCTTCCACAATACCTGTGTAGTTTTCATCTGATGCATGAACCCAAAAGTTGATAGTGTCTCCAACATTCACTCCAAGTGCCTCTGTTTCCATTGTCGTGTTGTATAAATTTGTCCATACTATATACTCATACTAAATAATAAACACACATCAATTTTTTTAGTTTTCACACACACAATACCTTTTCTTTATCCAACGCAGTCTCTTTTGAAATACTTTTTATAATTTTTCGAGCATCTTTTTCTCTCGGGTCGGTAAGCACCTTCAACAACACCGTGTTATATTCTGTTTGCAACTTATCATCGTACATCAAGTTCGGCTTCGTCTGCCTCCAGTCATCAACTGAAATAATTTGTTTGTAGGTCAGCTGGTCGATTGCGTGTTTGATTTTCATGTTTTGTTCGTCGCGTTCCCACACTTCCTTGTCCTTCACGTACATAGTGTCGCGTTTTAAGTCCGTGCAATGAATGGGGCGTTTGTACACGTCGAGCGTACTCAACCCTTGAACCAAAATCCGACCGATGCTTTCACCGATACCGCGCTCCCGCGTTATCATCAAGTCGTCGATAGTAACTTTGAGTGAGTCGATGAAGTCGCTCATGTTCCACGCGTCTTTGCATTTTTCATTTAAAAATATGTTCAAGTTGAACGTATTTTGGGTATTGTGGGTGTGATGAATTGTAGTGTTGTTGGTGGTTGATGCCACCACTTGATGGTTCATGTTTACGCTGTTCAGCTTAGGAATGAGGTCTGTGATTTGTTGCTGAAACGCTTGTGTGTGCTCCATAATTAGTTTATTTTGGGCCATGATTACATTCCGCAGTTCTTGGTTATCATTCACAACATTCATTACTAATTCGGGTGTAATAATGTTACACTTTTTTTTATGATACCGCAGGCCGTGAATATTTTTGTACCGTTTTCCACATAGACACAAGTACGCATCGCTTGGTTGGGGAACATGTGTCTCAGGATGAGGATGAGTATAATGATTCAAGTATGTAAATGTAGGCGGTTTATCGTAATCAACATCGGTTGCGTCGGTTGCATCGGTTGAATTGGTTTTGGCGTGGCGAAACAAACATGAAGGTTTCAATGGTTTAGATAGTAGCGGTTGTTGTGGTTGTGGTTGTTGTGACCTGCGCACATGTTTATTGGTTTGACAATGTTTTTCAAAATCTTTTTTATTGTTCGTATGAAACGCACACAATCTGCAGTTATATAACTTATATGAAAATGACGGCGGCGGTTCAGTCACGTTTAGTAAATTTGACGACGTTGACGACACGGTGAACATGGCTGGGTTCAATAATATCAATTACGATTATGTAAATACATAACATATATTTATATAATTTTATTTTTACGTGTATTTTTGTGTATTTTTAATTCAGTTTGTGTCTATGAACTTTGAACAATCGTCTAGAGCCGTTTTGAATGTTTTCATTGCATTGATTTCGTTCATCACTTTTGAAACTTCTGCCATGTCGGCATTACTTTGTAGTTTATGAGCCAACACCTTTACTTGGTCTACCATTTTCGCAGACGCCCACTTTTCGAGTTCGTCGTGAATGGAGTTGTAGTGCGCTCGGTGTTCTTTTATGTTCAAGTTTGTAACTGCCGTTTTTGTAATTTCCGACTGATTTTTTGCAATGGTGACGATGTCAACAATACCGCCTTCACTTTTACTCTTTTCCTTATCCACCATTCCTTCAAGTACGGTTAATGAGTGTTTGGTCATATTGAATCCAATCAGTCCAATGATAAGAATTACGATAATAATCAACAAATTAGACAACATTTATCTTTTGTATATTTTACTTTTTTACTTTTACTATTTACTATTTACTATTTTATATTATTATTATTACTTTTGAAATTAAATTAATTTAAGTATTTAAACAAGTTGTCCACGCACAACTTGCTTATTTTCCGACTTCCGGATGGACCAACGGTACAAATGTGATTCAAACAAGTTCTGTCTTTTTTCATGGCATCAATTAAACTCGAAACCGTTTTGTATTCGCTCATAATTGCTGCTGCCGTCTTAGAACTCACAAACGGAATCGCACTTATCATAATTTCTCCAATATTGTCTGGCGTGATTTGAGAAGACCGTTCTTTGTGTTTGAATACACTGCTATAAGACTCTTCCGCCTCTTTTGTTATCGTTGGGGGCTCGGAAGACGTAGCATCTTTCGTACATTTATTTGAATAAAATGGCACGCGACTTTGTTTCGGAACCGCATCATACTTGTCAGCAAAGTATAAAATAAGGTCGGCTGTTTCTCGAATATTGGCCGTTCTGAATACCGAAAATCCTTTTAAATACATCATGCTAAACATGGCACTGTAAAGCGCTTTTTTGGTAACTGGATTAGAGCCAACTACCTTACCTGTAAACTTTGCCATGTCGCCTTCAATAATATAAATAATGTTATGATTGGAAAGCTCGCAGTGTTGATTCATACGAAACGACTGTTCTTTGTAGCGGCCATCCCGAATGCTGGATGCAAGGTCCGTAAGTGTTTTCCGTTCAAATAAAATGATATCTGCATCATCGTCAGCCGCACCATCTTTGATTTCACCTCGAAGCGCAACATCGCCAATAACCAATCGTTTTTTTAGTAGCGTATGCGACTCATGTTTGCAAACCACGGCCTCTGGAGGTGGTTCTACCATGTTTTTTGGTTCGTCAACTTCCAGCATGAGGAGTTCACTTTTCCCGTCATCTATACCATCAAGGTGTATTCCACACTTTCGAGATGCGGCTTCTGTAGTATAATCTGTTAACGTTTTAGGAGGAGTATACTTGAGCTCATCAAACAAAGCCCGTTCTCGAATGTCGACTACGATATGCATATATATGTAAATAATACATACGTACTTGTATATTCGTTTTTATACCCATTTATAAATATGTATGCATATAGTAACTAACAACTAATAAACATACACCATGTTGAAAAGAAAAACCAATCATAAACACAGACACAGTCGTCGTAAAAAAATAAGAACCCAACATCGTATGAAAACTGTTTCGAGAAGAGTAAAAATGTTACTTCATGGAGGAACTTCGCCCGAAATGCTTAAAAAAAAGTTTATATCTTTAGTGGAACATGGAAAACCAAAACAAAAACCAACAAAACAAATATCAAAGCCACCTATACCAGCGAAAGCATCAGGTGCAGTTTTGAGACTAGCTACGTTCAATGTTCATTACTTTACTGACGTCTATGAGAACAAAAATACATACCGTGAAGTGTTGGATGTCATAATGTCAATAAATGCAGATGTTATTATTTTACAAGAAATTTTGGTAGGTGGTAGTCATGTGGTTATCAATCCAGACATTACACTTGATATTTCGACAATGTTTGAACGATTTGAAGCGATGGGATATAAAAAAGTTATTAACTGTACTACGGTACCGTCGTGGTTTAATAGTAGTTATGGTAACATAATGTTAGTAAAGGACGCAATTTGTCCGATGACTGAAACAGATAGAGTATGCGAAAGTATTGACGAAACGACCTATACTTTTACAAAATCGTTATCCGCCGCAACGACTGTTTCAGGGCTACATCAAGGTGTAAAAGAAACTAGATGTTTTATTTATGTCAAAGTTAAGATAAACAATGTAACGTATCATATTATTGGAACCCACTTGGACGTATCCAGCGAAACAACCCGATTGAATCAAATTCAACATATTGTTGAAACATATGAACCAGTCAGAGGCAAAGGTCAAAACGACGTTATAATTATAATGGGGGATTTTAATACGTTTGACCCAAATCAGTATAAAGACCTTGGCGGGGAATATGCATACTTACAAAGAAACAACTTTACAAAAGATAACGGTCTTGTATATCAGTATTTGATTGATAATGGATACAATGACATAACATCCAGTCCTCCGCAACTTTTTACAACATGGAATTTAACACGCGTTGACTTCATTTTTTCAAGTCGACCGATACGTACAGCGTGTTATACAATGTATACTACTGCTTCCGACCACCTTCCAGTTGTTGCAGATATATTTGAAAGTACAGTAGATTAGTATTTAAAATCAAAATCTATCAATCCAATCCAGTAGCAATGCCGCGTCGCATTCCATGTAATTGTACGGAAACCCTTTCAACGCGATAAATTTTGGTTTTTTCATTGCAGGTGTCCGAAAATAAATGTATGCGCCGCCACCGAACTTCCCGTCGCGAATGGAGGCGTGCTCGTTAATTTGCCGTCTAACTCCGAAACTATTTGGTTCTGGTGTTACTTTTACTATACCCGTTTCTTGTTTCAATTTATCTACTTGGGTCATGCATTTTTTGCACACGTCTACCCAGTACGTGTTGCCTCGTGCAATGTTATCCAGCGTTTCTTCCATTTCTCTCGTGTATTGATACGCCAACAAGGGTTCGCATGTTGGAAACAGCGCATCTATTACGGCTTGTCCGTGCCGTGTTATCTGGATTTGGTTTCCACGCTGCCGACTTGATTTGCTGTTTTTTTTATTCAACGACTTTGCGGTAACAGCATTGGTTATTGTTCCTTGTGTTGTTATTTTATATTTGTTATACGTATACGTATATGTACTATCGTCTTGGTCATCGACTGAGGTTGAGGTTGATGTTGATGTTTCACAAATATAATCTCTCTTTTTTAGGGTGTGAATAATGCTCGCAAATGTTGAAGGGCGACCGATTCCCATTTTTTCTAACCGGTGCAACAGTTTTGTATATGTGTAGGGAATAAACGCGTTTACTACCACGGGATAACACTCAATACTGTTATAAGGAAGAGACGACCCTGGTACAATTGACTGTAAATAAGTAAAATGGTCGGAAGATTGTTGTGAGTTGGGGGTATCGTCGCCTGTATCCACACCATCACTGTCACAATTTAGTTTGGGTTGTAGCTTTGTACCATATCGCGCAGTGCATGCACGCCACCCTGCAACTTTTTGCCGGTATGCGTTATACGTATACATATAGCTAATCTCTTTAGTAACTGTAGTAACTGTAACAGTTGCAGTAATTTTTTCATACGTCGCGTCACACATACAGCTGCACACAGCACGCATCCAAATCAACGAATACAATACTTGTTCACTTTTTTCAAAGCGGTCTTCTGGTAACTTGATAGTTATAATGTTTACCGGGCGTATGGCTTCGTGAGCGTGGTCAGATGCAGTTGCACGCGTGGACTCAGACGCCGTAGATGCAGACGCAGACGCAGTCGAAGACGCGGGCTGACGTGTAAATGAAGTATTCCAATTGGTTTTGATAAAGTCGTCCGCAACCGTTTTGAATTCTTGACTGAGACAAGTGGAGTCAGTTCGATGGTACGTAATGTATCCCGCTTCGTACAAGTGTTGCGCCGCATCCATTGTTTCGGTTGGAGTGAGACGCAGGTAAGTGCTACCGAGTTGTTGTAACGTGGTCGACTTCAAAGGCGGCGGTGGTTTGTAAGACACCAGTGAAGGTTGTGAATGCTCAAACCGGTGAGCGGCTGCAACGTTTTGTCGCGTGTCTGACTCCTCAGTATAAAACCGTAAAAACGCATCCACATCGTGTCCTGGTTTAAGACGCGCGGTCATTGTAAACGGAATATTAAATTTTGTAAAATAGCCGACGGACTTGTATTGAACGTCTGGATTTGATGCGGCATCGCGCATTTCATTGTATGCTTCTTGCATAATGCGAAGCGCCGGGCTTTGACACCGTCCTGCAGATTGAACCAGTTTCTTGTTCTTGTTTGTACTCGTAATCATACTCATATTTGCGCCAGTTTTTAGCCACGTCCAAAGGAGCGGTGTAACGCCGTAACCGATAATAAAGTCCAGCACTTGACGGGTTTGTTGGGCGCGCACAAGGTTCATGTTGATTCTGACTGGCGCATCCAACGCGTTTCGAATCGCGGTTTGCGTAATTTCTTTGAACACAATGCGCGGAGTGGTTTCAACCGGTAGACCAAATACTTGACACACGTGCCAAGCAATGGACTCCCCCTCTCTATCGGCGTCTGTTGCCAAAATGACGGTACCGTTGCATTTTGAAAGTGCATTTTGAATCGTGCGAATATGAGCCATTTTTTTGGAAGACTTTGTGTAAGGTATACGTTCCGACGACAACATTTCGGAAACGTTTGACAGGTCAGGCTGTATTGCCAGGTCTCGAATGTGACCGCAGGTTGCTACGCACATGTAGGTCGGACCAAGCATGTGTTCAATTGTTTTGCATTTGGACGGTGATTCCACAATCACCAATGTTTTATAGGGAACAAAAGGAACGACATGTCCGCGCGAAGACAACATCATAGTACAATTACAATATAGCAATATAGCAGAAGGTTACGTTTATGCGGTTTTACGACTTGAGGTATTCTAGCGCATCTAAGATAATCCATTCCTGTTCTGTTATTTTTTGAAAGATAAGGTTTTCGTCAAAGTTCAGATTGAAAAAAGATACCCTTCCATTACGTACAACTTTACACCGGAGACACGACTTACACGTGAGTTCTTCTTCTTCATCTTCTTCATCTTCTTCATCTTCTTCATCTTCATATGCATCCGCATTGTCGTCATTGTCATCATCGTATTCGTATTCATCCGGTTTTGAAACGGGAACGTAATCAATATTGATATTGCAAACGTATGCCCCATTGGTTAATGAAATGCGGTCGGGATACTTTAATGAAATCCATCGAATGTAGCGTCCAACTTGTAAATCACTAATATCTTCAATGTACTTGTAGCCAATCAATGTGGCGTGCATTGTTTTTAAAACCGTTCCTTTTAGCTGTAACTTTTGAAGAATGTCATTTTTCTTTTTTTTTATCTCAGAATGCGTGGTTTGCATAATAGATGCATTTCCTTCATTTTCTAAAGCTTTATCCAAAGCATGAATATCCATTGATTAAATTATTTAAATTATGATAATAATGAAAAAATAAGACAATGTGAAAATATAAAAAAATAATATCACGTCGTTTATCCACTCGACGTTACATTATTCTTGTATTTTAGTTTGAGTTTATTACATTTTGCAAATTGTTTTTAGTTCGATATTTTTAGTTTGAAGCAGCAGAGGCTGGCAACTTTCTGACAATCTTCTTCTTTGAAGCTGGCTCCTCTACAGGCGCGGTCGCGGGAGTGGCAGCAGGAGCTGAATGGCTTGCAGTGCGCCGAATTGGAGTTTGGTCTTCCTCGTCATCCTCTTGGTCATCGTCATCATCACGACTCTGCACATGGGCAGCAGGTTGTTGTACTTGCGCGGGTGCAGGTGCAGGCGCATGCGTAGGAGCCGACTCACCTGGCAAGTCAATTCCGCATGTTCCGCGGTAAGACAGCTTGGGCTTGACAATACCTTGAATCAGGTTCCAAGTTACGCCAAACTTCCCGCCTGCAAACCAAATCCCACCGCATTGAATTCCAACTGCGATTTGCGACCCCTTCTGAATGAAGTCGCCTGGCGCGAGCGATGGATTGGTCGGAACCGGAAACATGAGACGACGGTCCATGTCGTATAAATCGATGTTTTTCCACACGCCTTCCCAGCACGGCAGTTTGATTTTGAAGGTGGGAGCGCGACTGTAGTCGATTTCAAGTGAAACCTTGTCCTTGGGATACTTGAGCATTGGAGTAAAGAGTGCATCGGTCGTCTCGGCCGACATCTTGGGCTTGCCGAACCACTCCTTCGAGTTGGCGATTGCGTCTTCCTTGATTTTCTGTTCAAAGTCGCGAATGTTGTTGAAGAACTTGCGAATCGCGTCATCGTATCTGTCCTCATCTGGAAACTGTAACGACATATCATATGAAATCTTACCGGTTTTCTCGTCTACGAACTGATTGACCCCCCACGTGAGCATCATGGGCGACGAAATCTGGAGCACCGTTCCGCTGTTGGCATTCAAAATCCCGATGCTCTTTCCGCCGGACGAGTTCACTTTGGGTTTAGCATATTTGACGCAGGTTGCAGGGTTAAATCCAGCGGGAGACAAAATGTTCTGGCTTGAAGTTGACATTGTTGATTGATATATGCTTTGGGTGTTGTTGTTGTTGTTGTACTACTTTCTACCCATTATACGGGTCGTGTCTTTAAATCAATTTTTTTTATTATTCATTATTGTTTTCAATGAGCCATTGCCGAATATTTATTATTTATAATAGTTTTATCGTTTTATTGCGTTGGTTTTTGGTTTTTTTGGAACGTTTGTTGTGGTTTTGTTTTTTAGAATAACGATTATGTCTGAACCCTCCTTGTTGTGTTCTACACACAACTTCTAATACATCATCACTTACCACACCACAATCCTTTAAGGTGCGGCTTGAGTCCAGTTTGCCTACACCCGGTTTGTTAATATGCATATCAACGCAATTGCGCAATATTGAAATGTAATAATTCTCGTTCAAATAATTCAAAACTTCCTGGATTGACATCTCTTCGTTCATTAGAATCGGATACTTTTTACCGCTTTTTAATTTTGCATAAAACAATGACTCTTCATATTTTGTTGGCTTTCCCTCTCTATCACTCGACAACTGTTCGGCATGTTGTTGTGCGCGGAGTTGCATACCTTCGCGTAAAAACGACGTTATAGCTCGCAACTGATTTTGCATCGAATTTTGCGATAAATCAGCCATCTCTTTTATGGACGATTTTTGGGATTGTCTGGTAGCCTTCAATGCCAACTTTTCCGGATGTAAATCACGCAAATATAAGTGCAAAAATTGTTGTTTCAAAGACTCAATCACATATTTATTTGGAGAAATAATCCCGGTCAAGGACTTCAATGGGGTATATTAAAAAATATTAAATATTCATAACCATTTTATTTTACTTAGGCCGTATTTTTAATGTACTCGCGTTTGTATCCCTCCACACCGCCATTCCTGGCAAAATACTGAAGATGTCTCATAGTGAAACCGTAAGATGTTCCGGAATGTCCCACTTCCATTGATTGCATAACACGAGTCGTGATAGGATGGTCGGAAAACATGAATCCGCGACCTTCCGGCGGGTCATACGTTGACATAAACATCCAAACATCGAATTCTTTTGCCTGCATGTCAGGTGAACGTTCAACACGCACGACCGCGCGTATCGCGTCACGAAGCATGTCGGCATTCCAACTGTCTTTGATAAACGACAAATCCATTTCTTTTACCTGGTCCTCGGTACGAGGAAATTCTGAAAAAGTGTATACCATGGAACTCTAACGATTTTTGTTGTATTGGTTTCATTCGGTTGTGGATTGAAATGAAATCAATTTTTTTTTATATTATTTATTAAAATAGAAATAGTTATAGAAATTATAATACAAAACTAAAAAATGTTGGGGGGGGGCACTTGCACAAAGTGTTTCCATTCTAGCACCTATACACTACTACGCCACATGTGCCGAAGATGCGAAAAGTTGCCCTGAAGATGTAATGGTTCTCCGCGATGAAGTTACACGCATTAATGGATGGCACTGGTGCACAGGTTGGCCTGCCCAGAATTGCGCGGATACGAATGGATATGTCGACTTACGCACGGGCAAAAAGTACCCCTACGGAACGTCGTCGTTTTGCGAAGACCTCAAGTAGGTATTAGAAACTGGTTCTTAAATATTGCGACAAATTCATCTTTATCATACGTCAATGCGTAAATATCAACCAAGTATTGAGGAGAATGACTCGTTCGTATAGTGTATTTATTTTCGGTATACAGTTCTATCATAGCTTTAAAGATGAACTCGCCAACCGCTGCGGACCCACGGTAAAGCGGCATTGCTTGGCAAAACCACCACCACATTTTTGCAATAATCTGTATACGGTTATCAATATAGTCCTGTTTTTTTTTCAGCGTGAGCCTCGACTTTCCAGGTCTACTTATTCTACTTATTCTACTTATTCTACTTATTCTACTTATTCTCAAAGACGATACAGACTTACGATGACTTGGTATTTTTGAAACAAGGCGGGTATACAGGAAATCAAGGGTATCAAATATTTTTTGAATTCGTTGTTTTCCGTTTTCTTGAAAATGATGCCAAAAATATTCGTACACGTTATCGTCATTTGTCTCTTGCGCTTCTAATACAGTTAATGTAAATTCTGTAGATGGTTCATGCTCTAAATGTTCAGTTATATAGTATGTCATGTCATTTGGAATGCCAATTTTTTTTGTCATGTAGGGAATTAAATGTGTACCATTGCATTCAACGACTGGTGATGTCGAGTCTGGGTACATGTCAAATCGCATACCAGGAATTCGCGGAACCGGACCAATGCGAGGTCTTCCAATTTCTGTGAATACGCTGTCCATTTGTAAAAATGCAATTTCCTTTCTTCGCAGAGCACAGTACCATACAATATCCATAAATGGCACTTTTTGAAGAAGTTTTGTCACTATATTTTTGGTTATGTCACGAGATTCGGTTTCAAAAATAGCTTGTATAAATTTAAGTTTCTTGCGTGGACCAATTTCGGCAAGCGGGCTTGTTTTTGTTTTATCAATTGCAATTGCAGTTTCTACAAAAATATTGTTAGCTACCATTCGTTTTTTTATGGCAGTGAAAAAATCAACGTTATCTGACATTTTTGTTTCCTGGCTGAACAGTGCGCATTGCGAATAAATACTATCTACATTTGAAGCATCAACCGCAACCGCAGCACACTTATCTAGTTCTGAATGTATGAAATCAAATATTTGTACGCCTTTAGATGTTCTGAAATTTGGCTTATTTGACTCGTGATACTTTAAAAATTTCAGTAACCAAAGCTTGTACAATGGTGCGCAGTTGGGAAATTTTTCTATAATGTCATCGTTATCGTTACCTGCGGTCAACGTCATTTGTTGCTTGTTACTTTATATATTACTTTGTGTAATATACAAAGATTAAATAATATAAAAATAAATTGAATGAATGGTACCGACCTATAATAGAATAACAAAGGAACAATTATTCTACAAAAATCGAGAGAATGGCACTTGTAACTGAACCCGATGTCTATTCGCCGAATATGGATGACAATGGCAAGTACATTGATAAAACACCATCGTTCAAGTCAAATACGCTACCGAACGGACTGCGGTGCCCGTGCGGAACTCGAAAAGACAAAGTGTACACGTCAGCAGCACTATTTAGTGCTCATTGTAAAAGCAAAACGCATGAAAAATGGATTCATGACCTGAATGCGAACAAGTCCAACTTGTTCACAGAAAACCAGTCGCTTCGTGAAATCGTCCATGCTCAAAAAATTATGATTGGAAAAATGGAACTGGAGCTTTCTAGCAAAAATATAACAATCAACTATCTAACACAAGAAGTGACCAAGATTATGAAAGGCGACCGTATACCGACTGCAAACGATATGTTGATGCAGATGTAAAGAATGGATGTAAGTGTATATATATGTAAAATTGTAAATATATAAATGGTATAGATACAAAAAAATACAACAACCCAACAATAATGCATAAAATATAATTCATTCATGGCTTGGTTATTGGTTTTAAATTCTTTGTTATTTGTAGCAACCTTAACTGAATATTTAATTTGTATGAAATATATAAACATGGAGTACGATTATAAAAACGAGTGGTTCAATGTGCTACTAAGCGTGGTTTTCACGCCGTTTTATAGCTGTTTTTTTATCCATAAATTTTCATGGACTAAAATCAAGTCGTACGCATCTCGAGAGAATCGCCATTTATTGCTGTACCCTGTGGGTACCGGCATACTTTACACAATTGAAACCGTTACCGTATTTTTTGCTTTGAACACGATTACACTGAGTTACTACACGATTCTGCGGTCCGGTTTCATTATTTTCAATATTCCGTGGTTCAAATATTTGCTTAAAAAACCAGTAACGCGAATTTATGTTGCCAGTTGCGTTTCTCTGGTGATTGCGCAAATCATTTCAACCGCACAGTACATTTCAAAGTATAGCGAGAGCGACAGCAACGGTAAAAGTAGTCAAAACGTGATTCAAAATGCATTTATCGTAATGGTGTCTTGTTTTTTGAATTCCACGTACAATAACCTTATTGAGTACTCGATGGCACTCTACGGCACCCAAATGCAAACAATTGATTTTCAAATCATTTTCCAGTGCACCTATTTTGTGATTGCAGTACCGTTTGCAGTTGTCTACACTGTAAACAACACGCCGCCGATAAACGCTAGCACTCTCACCATGTACTTCTTTATCGCGTTCGGCCTCCAACTCTACATGTTTAATAAAATATACATTCTTAATAGCAGCAAGGAAGGCGCTATTCCTGCAAACATCTTGCTGAGCGGACTGGACCTTCTGCGACGCGTGATTCAGCTGACATATTCGTTTGTGTGTTTCAAAGAACCATTTGATACCATTATCGGGATATCGCTTGTATTTCTTGGGTTATCCGCCGCGCTTTTGTTGTACCAGTACATTTCTGACCATCGCATAGCTTCTCACACGCGTCACGTAAAAATGCGTGAACTGGAAGAATACCATGCATGATATTATTTTATCGGTGAATAACCTAAAGACTGCATTGTCATCTATATTATATTATTTAATTACATAAGTTAACTTTGAATGCAAATTTGGGTTATCGTTGCGTATTCACATTTACAGGGCATTTCCAAAAACGGTAAAATTCCATGGGTGTGTAAAAACGATATGAAGTTCATGCGAGAAGTAACTACCGCACCTGGTTTAAAAAATGGACTTTTAATGGGTCGAAAAACGTTTGAATCCATTGGACGCGTTTTGCCCAATCGAGAAACCATTGTGATATCCAAGTCCAACGCTGTTGCCGTGTCCGAATATAGTGACCTGCACTTGCATACTGCACCGAGCATACGCGATGCTATAAACAAAGCACGTGACAACTTGAATTTGGACGTGCTTTGGGTATTTGGCGGCGCATCCGTTTACGACCAGTTTTTACAGACACAAGAGTTTCTTGACAGTGTGGACGGCTTTTTTATAACCACCGTTCCAGAAATTGAATGCGATACGTTCATTGAAACCAATATATGCAACATCATACTTGCTAACTACCAAGCGATTGACTCTATGATGTCCAGTATTACCCTTGAAACTACCGAAGACGGTACTTATGAATTGAGCGGTTACTCTAGACTGCCACAAGGTGAGCTCAAAAAAGAATGGACTCCCATTTTGAAACGGTTTATCGGCGTAACTCCAGTTACAAATGAAAGTAAAATGTAACAAAGTAACGTTAATAAAATAAAAATAAATAAATAACATAGTATATATTCTACATTCTACTACTATCTATTATCCGACATGGACTGGTACAAGACCATATACTATGTTATATTGTACGGGTCGTACGTGATGTACGGCCTTCTTCTTCTTGCCATTTTAGGCGGACTTCCGAATTTAAATCTCTCGGACAAAATCCCCGAATATTTAACGGTGCTTCAAAACAGTTTAAAGTACTACGTGTGCTTCTTTTTAATCATCCGGTTTAACCCGTTCACGCGGTCGAAAGGCGCGGAATTCAACGACTTTGACGCGGACGTGGTATTTTCATCTGCCATCTTTTTACTGCTGACCACATCGTTTACGTCAATCGTATACACTCACGTAATACGTGAAATAAAAAAACCACTTAAAAACAGTGTGTTCAACCTAGAATCGTTGAATTCAATATCGTTTAAAGTATAAATGCGCTAGTGATTTCGTCGTTTTGTGCGTTTGGCTGACTTCGGTCCTCCACGGCGTAAACTTTTTTTTGAATAATTTGGGTGTAGTGAAACTTGTTCTAGATGCGGATGCGGATTGAAAAACCAGCGTATTTTTTCGAGTATGGTTTCACCCACCACGATATCAACCTCGCGTTCGTCGTCCGTATACGGAACCATATGTTTTTCAGCAGCATCGTCCGCTTCAGCGACCGCTTCCAATTTAGCAGCCGCTGCTTTAGGAATCCCCAACGCCTTAAACAGTTGGCTGGACATGAACCGTTTTATAAAAACAGACTGCGGTATTTGGCGTTCATATGGTTTTACTTCAATAACGTACACATTTTTAGTGTGCATACCGGGATGGGCGCGGTCGTCTACAAAAAACACCTCAAATTCGCCCTCCAAGTTACTGCATCGTACAAAGTCGTTGTACGTTTTGTTATGGCTGGTGCGTTTAACTTCTACCACTTCACCGTTGGGGCGCTTGAACGCGCCGATAACCCGGTCAAACAGCGGAAAGCCGCTCTTGTAGTTAAAATAGTTTTTGATTCCGTCAATCCATTCGCGCGGCCCAGTGTTGTTCGTGTATATCATCACGTGTTTGCACTTGTGCAAGCGTTTCATTTCCACCAGAAAGCGCATAACCTCCATTATTTTTGGTCGCAGCACTTCAGGGTAAAGGTCCATAATCGCATTGAAGTTGTCTTGAATGATTTTATCGGGATTCGGATACACACGTTTCAGAACTCGAGTCAATGTATAAATAAATTTACTTAAGCGTGCAAATGAACCCAGGGTTTCGTCCATATCGAACACCGCAATACGCGAAATGTCCGGCTGGCGCCCAGAAACCGGGTAATTCATTTGTTTGTTAAAAACCTTGTTATATTATTAAAGATTAAAAACTGTCAATTATCAAAATAAGTTTTTATATAATTTAAATTTAGGAATGGTAATAGTATGCCGCAACAATTGACGCGTCGTAAATGTGAACGTATACTTCGTTTTTATAAAAAAACGGTAATTCGCGGAGCACCGTTGGTAATGCTTCGCGCACAAACAAAACACATTTTGCACGATAAAATGTGTAAATGCGTAAACGCGTTGTATAAAGGAAATGCCACAAGTAATTCGAGAGACTTACATTCGTACGAAGATTCAATTGCCATATGCAAACGCAGCGTGTATGGAAGAAAGGGACTAACTCCGCCCCGGTTCACGTGCCGAGTACGCCGCTAATAATATAATAATATAAATTTCAAAAATTCAAATGACTTAAATTTTATATTTATTTAATATGAAACCGAAACCAATAACAAATTACCATGCGAAAAAAAGTAACATTTTACTTGGACTATCCAACCCATTCATGTTATGATGTAGTTATACAAAACATCCATGAACCGTTATCAACCGTCATTTCAACTATTTTTCATAAACTGTATCCTACGCACTTACACACATATAGCACGATGTCACCCTCCTTTATTAGATATGACAATGATGAAAACGCTTACTACCATGTATTTGACAACAATTTGTTGGACCCCAACAAAAGTTACGTGGAGAATAACATACTGTTCGACCGTCCCGACAAGGTTAGTGACCCGGTTCCTGAAATAAGAATTCGACTGAAAATACACATTACCGGGCATACATGAGGCCGCAATTTCCTGACACGAATGTCAGCACATTGTACCGCTCCTCAATAAGAATCAAATCGAACATGTAGTTGTAAATACGCCAGTTGGTTTTGTTCACACCGATTGGAAGCCCCGTTGTAGGGTCACAAATCATGTGAAACGACGCATTCGGGTCGAGTGACGGGTATATGGTGGACAGCTCCAGTTCAACTTGTGTGAACTTGCTCATATTTACGGCGCCTGAAGGCTGCAACTCGTTGGGGTCTGTGTTCAAGCAAAAATTGTAACAGTACAATCCCGGAGGCGGATTCCCGTTGGTGCGAACATACTTTTCCACATAATTGTAAATGCCCGCATCGAAAATATTCTCTCGATATTTTCCATTGAAGATAATCCCCATTGTGTTTAGAATCTCTTTTTGGTTCTCGGGCTCAAACAGTCCCGTCGTATAATATCCCGTACGACGATTGCTGTTTGTGTGCGACTCAAGTCGACCGGCTTCGTCCATGCACGGGTTTCGCCCTGGACCCAACGTATACGGTGTTCGCGACATTAGCGGCTCGCCTGTATTCGCCACTTGTAACGGCTTCCATCCCTCTGTGGCTTGGCGGTCGGCGGTGTAGCCGTACTCGGCCGGTTCAATGTCGTGCGGCAAGTAGTCGTACGGCCAGTTGGTGTAGTTGTTCCATTCGTTGCGCAAAAATGCGTCGCTGCGACGGAAAAAGAACATCCAGCTGGAAACCATGCCTAGTGTGTTTTCCAGTTTGACGCGCGTGTTTCCCGTCACGTCCTTGAATTCCCACTCGTATATGCCTTTTATCAAATACTTTTGTTCATTTGCGGCAAATGCCGCCGTCTCTTCGGCGGATAAAAACCCGTAGGTTGCAATCATGTGCACGTCAGCGTTCCAGTCGGTTCGCGTGTCCGTGTAAGACGACGGGCCCAACTCAACATCAGGCGGGGTTTGCAGGAACCGGTAAAATTGGTGTTCGTTCAGTGTGTAGTTGGACTGCACGTAAGGCCACTCGTTGTCGGGGTCAGTCACATCGCGAATGACGTACAGCTCTTTGACGGGACGAAGTGTGACATCGATTTGCAGCGTGTTGTATTGCAGACACACCAAAGGAAACGCCATTTGGCTGCTGGTGGTGAACCACGTGTTAATCGGAATGTATATTTTTCGACCGCGAATGGAGGGTTCTGCGCCACGTGCACTGGGGGTGTAGTACGCGTTGGGATACTGATTGACGCGCGCACCGCAACAGCCCGGGTCATTGAGTTCGGGCACGTTGCCGGTCATTTGGTCGTACAAGTCGCGTTTTTCGACGGGGTAGTCGCGCTGCATCATGGATAGCAAGTAGCTGCCGGAGAACTTTTGCAAAATTTGACCGCCGACCGAAACGGTAATGTCTTTAATCATGTGGGTTCCCAGGTGTTTTATCCATTTGAATTCGTAAGGTGCCCACTTATCTTTTTCAGTTTTAGGCGGGTATATAGGGCTCCAAATGGTGGGGAGCGTCACGCAAATATAAGTATCCATGAGGAGCTCGGCATACCGAGGCATGTAAAACGTGAACTTGGACTCTTCGGACATGCGAAGCTTGCGCTGCCCGTCAAAGTCAATTCTAAATTTTTGAAGACCGAAGTTTGTGTACTTTTTATAGGTTGCCTTGAAGAACGACTTTTTCGGATTTCCGTTGAGGATAGTGTTTTGGTTTCCGTAGGCAATGATGTTTAGTAATCCGCCCGGCATTCAAGAAAAAAATAATAACAACAATATGAATATGAATTACTTATTGCACTTCTAAAATATATTTTATTTTGTTTTTTTGTTAATATAATATAGTATACATACTATAAATATAGTTATAGACATTCATAAATAAGTAAATTATGGCAGGAACATCCGCAGCAGCAGCAGCACCAGCAGCACCAGCAGCAGCAGCAGCAGCACCCACGTTTAGAAATAAACTTTTGAAATTGAAAACCGGTTTACAAACCACTGGAAGTGCTGCAGCAAGTACAATAAGTAATGTAAAAGTTTCACCAAATGTCGCACACCTTGGAGGGTTAGCAGTAACCGTGGTAGTGATAGGAATTATTATGGGTGTATGGGCTTGGAACTATGGTAAAAAGAGTCGTAATGACGACACAATGAACGCGTATTATGCAGCCGAATCGAAGACACTCAGTAGTATAAATGACTTTGATGATAGGTACGGTTATTTGCTTCGGGATTATTACATTATGACGGCGTACAACTGTTGCTGCGGGGGGGACTACGCGTCCGATTTCGTTTCAGCTGACGCGTTGCGTTGCGTAATAAGTCAGGGTGCACGCGTTTTAGATTTTGAAATATATTCAGTGGATGGCAGCCCGGTAGTTGCGGCATCGTCCCGNCCCGAGTTTTCAATGAAAGAAACGTACAACTACGTACCGTTTGTTGATGCGGTTGACATGATAAACAAGTACGCATTCAGCTCATATCGAATCAACGATAAAACGGGAATTGAAGAGGGATGTTATAATTCAAATGACCCCTTGTTTTTGTGCCTTCGAATCAAAAGTCGAAACGTTATGATATACGAAAAGATTGCAACGATAATCAAAGACAAACTGGGGTCAAAACTGTTGGACCCACGATTTTCGTACTCTTTCAACGGAGAAGACTTAGGTAAAATCAAACTCACAAATTTTATGAGCAAAGTCGTCATCATGATTGACGAGACGCCGGGGTCAGACAAAGTGAATACTCGCGAAATATACAAACGCACGCCACTTTACGAGTACATAAACATGACGTTTACCTCGGGTTCTAATAAGCACACATTCACCTTCATAAACGATAACATCAAACAAGATTCGAAAGAATCTGCAAAAAAAACAATAAAGTACATTGTACCGGAACGGGCTACGCGGTCAGAAAACCTATATCCATCCACAAATGCACATAACGAAGGATGTCAAATGGTGGCAATGGCATTTCAAAGCCAAGATGCAAATGTTAAAGCGTATATCAAATCGTTTAACAGTTTCGGAAGTGCGTTTATATTGAAACCTCCCGAGCTTCGGTACGTGCCAATTATTTTGAAGGAGCCTACGGCAGTCAATCCAACTGAAACGCTGTCGTCGGCCATGACGGCTCAAACCTCGATGGGAACTACCGTTTCTATGTAAATTTAAATTTTCATATATTTATTATCTGGTTATGATATATGAAAAATGAAATTATCAAGAATGTCAAAGAGTTCGAATACTTCAAATTCAAATTCACTTAAAAAAGTAGAAGAAAAGGAAATTGAAATATTAAGAAATGCGGTTGACAAGATAGAATCGCGGATGGGTAAAAAAGTTGCCCAGTCGCCGGAAGTTAAAAAAATAATAGGTCGCCTTGAACAATTTTTGCGCGATAAAAAACTGGTGTGCTACGGTGGAACCGCAATCAATTCGATTCTGCCTGAAAAATACCGATTTTACAATAATGACATTGAAGTTCCGGATTATGATTTTTATTCGCCGTCCGCGTTGGAAGATGCCAAAGAACTGGCCGATATTTTTTTTAAAATGGGGTACAATGAAGTGGAAGCCAAATCCGGGTCGCATCCAGGCACGTTCAAAGTCTTTGTGAACTTCATGCCGATTGCAGACATTACTCAAATGGACGACTCGCTTTTTAGCGTGCTTTCTGCAAAGTCGTACATCAAACACGGAATTCGTTATGCACCCACCAACTTTTTGAGAATGGCCATGTACCTTGAACTGTCTCGTCCCGAAGGCGATGTTTCAAGGTGGGAAAAAGTGTTAAAACGGCTCACGCTGTTGAATAAGGTGTACCCGATGAAAATGGTGAACTGTTCGAGGATTTCCGTGCGACCGAGTTCTAATGATGATGATGATGATGATGATAAAGATAAAGATAAAGATAAAAGTGACAAAAACTATTCTTCCCGTGCGGATAAAAAAGTGTATGAAATCACTCGCAATGTCCTTTTGAACAGTGATGTCGTATTTATCGGAGGGTTTGCCGATGTGTTATACAGCCGGTATTTACCAAAAAATGAACGCCATAAACTTTCAATTAACCAAGAATATGATGTGTTATCAAACAACCCGCAAGAACTAGCAACTCTCATTCACATGACGTTGAAGTCAAACGGTATTCAAGATGTTACGGTTGAAAAAATGCCATCGATTGGAGAAATTGTGCACGACCATTTCAAAGTTGCGACTGACGGCGCAGTTGTGGCGTTGATATACAAACCCACCGCGTGCCACAGTTACAATACAATCAAGTTGAATGACCAAGTCATTAAAATTGCGAGTATTGACACCATGTTGATGTTTTACATTGCATTTTCGTATGCAAAGCGCTACTATTATAATCGTGATAGGCTATTGTGTTTGGCCGGCATTCTGTTTTACATTCAAAACAAGAACCGACTGGTTCAAACCGGTATTTTAAAACGGTTTGGTAGGATGTGTTACGGTAAACAAGAAACGTTGGAGATGCTTCGAAGAGATAAAGCTGCCAAATTTCAGGAACTGAAAAACGACAAGCACAATCCCGAATATCAGAAACTATTTTTGCGGTACGTTCCATTTGAACACCTTAAAACACGTGTCAAAAATATAAGAATGCGTAAGTCTAACTTTCAACGCAAGTTAAAAAGTCGAAAAAACCAGAAAAATGTAAACATGCGCACAGGCACAACAAGCAAAACTACAAATTCATTGTCGTCAACTCCTTCGAGTATAACATATCAGGTTGACGGTGAAGCACTTTCTAAATTGAAAACAAAAACTATTCCGGTATCAAAAACAAAAACAAAGACAGCCCCAAAGAGAAAAATAAACACAAACACAAACACAAAAACAGTGAAACGCAATAAATAAATCCAAAAAAATCCAGTTAAAAACATGTCAGTATCATGAGATTATGACATATATTTAGGTTTACATATATTATATTTTTTTTTACAAATGTCCGCGGCAACGGGTACAACAACACCAACAACACCGGTAAAAGAAGTGGTTCATGTTACAAAAGATGCGGCAATGCGAATTTTAAGCGATGTTCGCGAAATTATGCGGTTTCCGCTGCACGGAGACGGCATTTATTACGTGCACGACGACGAAGACGTTTTAACCGGATACGCCATGTTGTACGGTCAACCCGGGACCCTTTACTATGGAGGCTACTACTTTTTCAAAGTAACGTTTCCACCGGATTACCCTCACAAACCACCCAAAGTAAAGTTTCTATCCAACGATGGAACGACGCGAATGCATCCCAACTTTTATAAAAACGGGTACGTGTGTTTGTCTATTTTAGGGAACTGGCGAGGGGACCAGTGGACCGGATGCGTGACCCTGAAGTCGATTCTGCTGACAATGATTTCAATTATGGATGCCAAGCCCATGTTGCACGAGCCTGGGCTCACTTTAGAACACTCCGACTGCGAGCCGTATCATCGCATTATTGAGTACAAGAATATCGAATTTGCATTGGGTAAACTGTTAGACGAGCGGGAGTTCGGAAAGTACATTATTCTTCCCGATACAACTCGAAAGCACTACACGGAAGTGATGCGGTCACTATTTATCAAGAACCGCGACGAAATTGTAAAGTACGTAAATGACATCACAACGAGGGCGTCTTCCAATAGTATTAATGTAACAATGTCGCGGTATGGAATGACGGTTACGCTCTACTATGACACTCTGAAAGAAAAAATCAACATTTCATTTTAGTGATTTTATAAATAAATAAAAATATAATATAACGATAACGAAATTATTTATTTATTTGTTTTAATTTTAAATGCCTGTATTTGCACAGTCGTGTCGTAAAGGACCGAGCGAAGTAATAGTAGAAGACCCCGTTGCTGACAGCATTAATCGCTCTCGGCAACTTTCTGGACTTGAACGTGATTACGCAGAGGATGACAGCGGCGGATTGCAAGGTGCAATAAACGAGGATAGAAAAGCTCGAGCACTGCAAACTGCAAACGCAGCAAAGTTTTTAGCTGCAACTAGCGGGCGCGATAAACACAAGTTCGCAGGCCAAAATATGAGGGTATCAAAGAAACTATCGAATGGAACCAGTCAAACCATAAATGGATATGTAACCGATAAAGGGCTTTTTAAACCGTGGGACAGTGACAAGTTGATGTCCGATACATCCGGTAAATTTGGTTGCCCGATTCGAGTATTACCTGAATCGCTTCCGACCGGGTTTACGTATTCAGCGGATGCCGCCAAAAACTATGTTGGCGCTCCATTTGACCAATCGGGAAATGCTGTAAACGAACCATCCGTTTTCGTTGGCAGCACAAAAAAAATGGCGCAAGGCAATTTACTGCCCGCGTGCGGAAATGAAGGTATAAACGTGGAAGTAGTGTATCCGAGCAAAGCAACGGGTTCAACCTATAAAGGCACATTCAACATCAACCCAGTATCAACAACCGGATACGAACTACAAAGAGATGTTAAGGGGGGTGATTATGAAGCATGTATGAAACGTGCAGAAGATAAAGGCATGCCGATATTTGCATACACTAGAAATAAATGCTACATTCACCCAGGGCCCATTGAGAGCGCCATGAGTGCAGGACTGGGAATTGACTTGAATCCTGTTATAGACACACAATTTCAACAGAATACCAGTTACAATATGGGTGGACAAAAAATTTTACACTTTGGAAATGACGGTACCCTGAATATTTTGAACACCGCAACTCCAACTGCAAATAAGTCAAACATTGTGTTTTCCATAGGTAATCCTAACCCAGTTGTAGGTTGTCATTTTTCAAAGGGAGGTGCAATCACTGCAATATCAGGAACCTGGGGTGAAAATTGCAAAACAATACCGAAAACGTATAAAGAAAACAGTCATGTTGCAACATACAATCCCAGAAGCTTTTCCAGTATATTATCACGACAATCCGAAATTCAAAACAAAAAAGCAACTGACATATACGACGTACGTCGGCCAGAAACTCCTTTACCAGGGAATACATACTGTAATCATTTTTTTCCAAATTGTGGCAATGACCGTTCACAGTTTGATGAATGGTTACGACGAGGAGGGAGCTGCAAGTCCAGACGTCAACGACCTGCCGCTAGATGCACAACCGGTTGTGAAAACCCTGATGGTTGGGGGGGATATATATGTGCTTAATGTTGAATAATTCGAGATAATGTCCGTCCGTACAGAACCAGAACAATAAAAAAATAAAAAGTATTATTAAGTATTAAGTAAGAATATATAAGTAAGTATTAAAAAATAATAAAATATGGGTTCTGGTAGTTCAAAGTCGTCATCTACGCCACAATCAGTTCGGTTCGCTGTAGCACCACCAGTTTCATATGACATATTAAGTGACACTTATGGCGCTATAGATAAGACATACTTTCCTTGGAAAGATGCAAGCACCGATGCTAGTTCTTATTTACAAGGTGGGCTCGGAACACGTGTTTTTAATTATAATCCTGGTTCATGGGACCCGGCTTCGGACTGCAGTAAGACATTAGTAGCGAACTACACGTGTGGAACCGGGTTGGCAAGCCGTCAATCTCTGTCAATAAACACCCCTAATTTTTTATCAACTAGCACGGCAACATTTGACTGTTCAAAATTTTATGATGAGTGCAATGATTTTCGATTTGAGGTCACGAATGATGGAAGAATCCTATTTACCGACGGTGCTGGAACAATTCGAAACTCGTTTTTCGGTCATAGTGACACCAAACAAACCAATGAGTCTGTGAACCAAGGACAGCCGTTGAATTTAATCAAACAAATTAATGCGATGGTTTTAAATGACGAGTTACCAAAACGCATGGGATTAAAAAAAAAGTATCTACAGTACATGTATCCCAACTACACGCTTGGAGCGGGCGAGTACATTTGCTCCAGCAGCGGAAACTGTTTTTTTGCACTGGACTCTAAAGATGGAAAATTTAAAATGTTTACGATAAAGTTACGGTCGGTTCCAAAGTCAGTCACTGTTAGAAAAATGGACGGAACCAGTGCGACCGAATCGATTTCTGTAATGGAAGGTCTTGCAGATGCTGGCGAAGTTGTTTCTGCAGCATTGTATGACTTGAACGGTGTAAGCATTTTGAATCGGGGTAAAGTTGCCAATATTTCGATTGACGGTAATCGGCGAATATTTCAGCCTAATAATTTAGAACTGGGTACAGAGTACACAAAAATTTCAGAAACAGACTTTGGCGGAATTGAAACCAACTATGATAATCCCGGGAACGACCTTAAAACGGTAGATAATCAGGCTATGGAACTTGCATACTGCGTGGACCAGTGCAATTCGAATCCTCAATGCGGTGGGTTTGTAGTGGATAGGAACGAACCCGATAAATGCTATTTGAAAGACAGAGACATATTTCCGAATTCGAATCGGGTGAAAGACGTAACGGGTAAAGAACTGTATAAACGGCTTCAACGTCCACGGGGCGTTTCAAAGTCATGCATGAAGCCGCAAAACATGCAAGTCGTTGCAATTGACAACACGCTATTTGACCATTATCCGATAGATAAAACTCATCCCAAAGTTACTTCAAGGACACTTTGTGGGGTGGATGAGCTAGTGGAAGACCCTACGAAACGACTTGCAGAAATACAAAACGGGATTTTAGAAGAGTGGAAAACTGCTATCGGAAATAAAATAACACAAGCGATTAAAGTGATGACCCAATACAATGCCATTCAAGACGACCCAGAATTGCGAGTAAATGAGCGTATTGATACGTACGATAAAGTGAACACGGGTATTAAAAAAATAATCAAGACACAAGAAATAATCGACGGCGTGGAAGAAGACACTCACTTACAAGTCATAAGNGAAACCTATAAATACATTATTTGGAGCATAGTTGCAGTAATTATTATGATTGTAATTGTGGTATATGGAGATGTCTCCGGATACACGGGTGCATTTGGAAACATCAGCAAATCAATTGGAAACTTCTTTACTACATCATCAACATCGACCACATCGACAGCGTCATCTAATTCTGATACATAATCCAAATAAATAAAGTTCCGAAAAAAAATAAAAAATAAAAATACATACCTGATATTCCTGATATTACCTGATTACCTGTATTTATTTTATTTTATTTTATTTTATTTGTCAGCTACTTTGAGAAGCGGTCTCCAGCCATTGTTTCCAAACACGCTTTCAGAAGGAAGCAAACTCACGGTATCAAATAGCCGCGATGTTCCAATGTCAGGAAGATATCGAAATACATTCATCATTCTGCACAAGTTCATGATTCCCCAAGTATATTCAGAAATTTCACACAACATTGAAACAACCTCACGACGAAGCGCAACCGAGGGTTCATCGTTGTCCGCATCGTACGAATTTCCGCCAAGCTTGACGTGAATTAGACTGAGCAAAATGCCGTATGTACTCCGGTTTGTTTCAGGGTTTAATGCATAACTTGCTGGCGCGAGTAGGGTGTAAGAAATGTCAACAAGTTCTGTGAGTTGAGTGAGTTTTTGTCGAACCCGAGTACTTGCAATCAACATAGTAGCTGAAAGCTGGTCGACCGGTTCATTATTTTCTTTGGATTGTGCTTCATCATTGTTGTAAGCAGATGCCAGGAAAGAGCCAATTTCATTGAGTTGGTTGTAGTATAGCATTTCTGTAAGAACAATTTCTGCAAAGGATGTGAGCTTTGTCTTGGTCATTGTGTTTAACCCAAGCATTTTTTGTAATGATTCTGGTTCTGGTTGTTGTATTTGTTGTATTTCTTCATTGCGTAGCCTATATTCGCGATTGAGTTTGAGTTGACCGGCGATGGCAGCTGACATGTTGGTGGTTTCATATCGTACACCATCGCACTCATATTTCGAACTCACGATTCCATGAGGATTGAAGCCAGATTTCAGTTTTGAAAACATAACACGTACGTATATTCGTTTCGATTCGATTCACTGATTTCACATATTATATGAATTGCAATAACAAATCAATTTATTATTGTAATTATTTTTTATTTTAATTCAAAACTATTTTTTTTGTAGTTGAGTCACTTGCATTTGAGGTCGATGTGGTGTCGGGAGACGCCGGCTCTTGGGCTGGCATTGCTTGCGCTTGCATTGGCATCATTTGCATTGGCATCATCTGCACTGGCATTTGCATTGGCATTTGTTGGTACGGTGATTGGGGTGATTGTGGCGAAAACATGGACGTGTATGGTGGAGAATACATTTGTGGAGACCCCATCCATGACGATGAAGCTGATGCGGATGTGTCAGAAACCGCACCCGGACTGGAAACAATATTGTTTGTAATCGAACTGACGAGTTGTTCATCGGCAAGTTGTTTTGTAAGCCGTTCTTTATCGGTTTGGAGTTTGACCAGTTGGCGAACCAGGCGTGCAATTTCTTGCATGTCTTCTTTGGAATACTCTTTAACACCGTCTTCTTTGATGTTGCGTTGGTCGATGACCTGAACCTTTAATTCAATCGCTGAAATTTGTTTTCCAACGTTGATTAACTGAGAGTGTAGCACAGCCACAGAATTGCCTTCGAACCCTTCATCACCTGAACCCGGAACAACCGAAGAACTCATGTCATCTATTTGACCATGTTTATCAGAAGTTGAAGTTGGAGACTTGAATAAGAACGGGATGCGAGGATATTTGTCGCTTTTGAACTGCAGCAAGTATTCATGCGCCAGTTTCAAGTTGTCTTTACTAGGTTCAGGAAACAATTTCAACGCGGCCACTTTGTCTTCTGTTTCAATGGGGCGGGTTGAACCCCACTGGTTCTTGGTTCCAGTAGGAGTCCATCCGTTCGGGTATCTATCCGGATACTTGCCGTGATGGTCGGTTGTGTGCCAGTACTCCGTTGGTTTTCCCGACTCATTGGTTACAATCGATGCAAACGTTTCACCGTACCTGTCTCCCAGTTCTGGAAGTAACATCCACCCGTGCTCTTCAACCACGCGTAATCCTTCAGCACCGGCAAGTCCAAGCGTTTCAGGAAAGTCGTCTCCCTTTTCTCCCTTTTCTCCCTTTTCTCCCTTCTTCCCTTTATGCGTCTTAGTGGGAGTGGGAGGCATATTCGGACTGGTTGCAATGGTGGCGTATGCATCGTCATCGTCGTTGTCACCGTAATCTCCGTTATCGCTGTTGGTATCACCGTTATCGCCGGCGTAATCCATGTCAGACTTCAAGTGGGCTACCATTCCGGGAGACACCTTGTCAGCGTCCAGACCCAAGTTTCGCGCGGTTTCTAATGCAACGGTTGACAAGTCGGCACCTGGCTGATTCAGCAGTTTTTCAATATTACGGGACTCCGCCATGCTTTCGATGCTGTCGATGTTGGCGTCCGTAATTATTCGCATTTGAACGTTCAATACTTGCAGCTCTTGTATCAATAATTTGAGAGAATACGGAATATGGACCACGCTGAACGACCGCCCGTGTCGCGTGACATTCACCACTTGCGCCGACTTCAGTTCGGCCATGCTGCCAGCATACTTTACGGGTCCGTCCGCCATGGGACTCATAAAAAGGTCTTGTGACTCGTTGTAAACTGCAATCATGCCGGTAGTATTGCAAATTGCCAGGTAGTACTGGTCGCCGCGTACCATCATTGACTCTTGTAAAAATCGGGCAGTTCCGTGAGAAATAATCGAGTCGCGTTCCATTTCACCCACGCGAAGACCACCATCATTGGCGCGACCTTGAACCGGCTGGCGTGTGAGCGCCGTGTTCGGTCCCGTTCGGCGGTAATTGATTTTGTCTTTCACCATTTGTTTCAACCGCATGTAGTACGTGGGCCCAATGAAAATGTCGGACTCGATTTGTTCACCCGTCATGCCGTTGTACAGCACCTGGTTACCGCTGGAGTGGTACCCATGTTTCGAAAGTATGTTTCCGAACACTTGTCCTCGTGTTTCTGGGTCGGTTTTCAGGAACGCGGTGCAGTCTCCAAATGTGCCGGTTAAAACGCACGCCTTTCCAACCAAGGTTTCAATGAGTTGACCCACCGTTAAACGCGACGGAAACGCGTGCGGGTTCACAATAAGGTCTGGGCGAATGCCGTCGGCGGTAAACGGCATGTCACGTTCCGGGACAATAATACCGACGGTGCCTTTTTGCCCGCACCGGGAACAGAATTTGTCACCGATAGCGGGGTACCGGTGTTCGCGAACGCGGACTTTTGCAATTCGCGTACCCTTCATGCCCTCAGTCATGTACGTTTTATCAACATAACCCAGCTGCCCCTTCTTTGCAACCACGGGAACACTATAGTAGTCTGTGTCATCACCGGTGCCACTAGCGCCTGCTCCGAGTTTCAGCTTTCCAATGACGACCACTTTTTCGGTCAGTGGGGTATTTTCCTTGACAATTCCGGCAGCATCCAAGTGCCGGTAGTCGTGCTCGCTGTTGACTCCACGGACGGCGGAGTTTAACGAACTTGAAAAAAAGCTTTTCGCGCTTGACCCGGGTTCTGGGTCGTTTTCTTCACAGTCTTCGTACATGTTGTAGTACGTGATATTGAAAAGCCCGCGTTTTACAGATGCTTCGTTGAACAAAATGGAGTCTTCCACGTTGTACCCGTTGTAGCACGCGATTGCAACGATTGCATTTTCACCGTTCGGATGTTCTTCGTTGTTAATGTACTCTAGTAGGCGGCTTTTCACAAGCGGAATTTGGCCATTGTTGATTACCATACTCATTTTATCGATGCGAGAAAAAAAGTTGGTGTGATACACGGAAGCGGTTTGTTTGGCTTGACCGCATCCAAACGCGTCTCTTGGAAACTGGTTGTTTTCTACAAACGCAATTTGATTTCCCATCACACCCAAAATAAGCGACGGGTGAATTTCAAAGTGGGTAACTTTGTCAAATGCGGATGCGGATGCCGAAGCTTCATCTGCCGTGTTTGGCCNAGGTTTGTTTTTACCNTTGCCCTTGTCACTAACTTTATCATGTATGATGTCNTGAAGTTCAATACNAATCAATGACGATTCCGTTTCGGACTGGTCCAGATATTCCACAACTGCTTGATTANGCCGAAGCCGAGNCAACAGTCTTTTACTTTGGGTCCCACTGTTGTCATCGGCGTTTTGCCCCGTTTCTTTTTCCGTTTCAGTTCCGTTTCCATAGAGTTCATCCATTTGATAGAACTCGTAGTGTTCGTAGTTGAACTCGGGAACCGTTTTTTCGGCCGTTCCTGAAACCAGGTGAGTCCACGTCAACTCTTTCCATTTAGAAATCGGAACCTGCATAAGTCTGGCGTAACTTGGAACGGATGATTGTGCATGTGATTCTTCATCGATACCTTTCACTCCCGCATCAGTATAAAACAAGGGACGACACAGCCGACCCGCATCGGTAAAAATGTGAACTTCGTTGACAGAGTACCGCCAACTGATGCTGATAAATACGGGAATGAGTGCCAACCGCCGGCATAAACGAAATGTTTGCAACAGTTCATCGGGTATTTTGGTTAGCGCCCATAACGTGCCATTGACAAGCACTTTCGTCAACTGAAACAGCTGCATGGGCGAACATTCATCTACAAACTGAACCAGGTTAAAGTCGTGCAACCACCGGAGAATGGGCTGCGCCGAACACCCGCTCGTAATATGGGCGGTAAGTGACAGGTGCTTATGCAAACCCGTGTTTTCACCATCCGGTACGTCAACCGGGTCTATCATCCCCCATTGCGATGAATGAAGCATGCGCGGTTTTACCAGGGTTTCGCTTCCAATTTCCAAATTTATTTTTCGCAAATGCGATATGAACGAGTTATACGACAGCCGGTTCACGTCTTGAACCAGCCCCACGCGTTTGGTTTGGGTAGTGTCCCCCCATCGGCCCTTGAACGCTTTAAGAATTCCGCGTTCAAGTTCCAGTTCTTTGAAGTGCGTTTTATATGCGGCTTCGCTCATCATGTTCAAAAATCCATCGTACTGGTACTTGCCCGTTTCTTCGTAGTAGTACATTTTATCGACGGATTGCCGAATGGACTTTACCTGTTTTTTGTAGTACTCGCGAAACAAGTCGTACAGCAGCATGCCGGACGTTTCTACGCGTTTGTGAAGAAAACTGTCTCTGTCGGTTGGCAAGTCGATTTTTGCAACCACGCGAACCAGCTTGTTCACAATGTACCCCAGCATGTATGCCTTGTGCTTGTAGTTCATGTCACCGACCTGCGGCAAAAAGTAGTCGGTCAAAATTTCGTGCGCGCAAACAATTGTTTTTTCGGGTGCATTTTTGTCGGTACCGTACTTGGTGAGCATTCCAATGAACGACAGCGCTTGCTGCTGCGTAAAAATTCGTCCGGCGTCGTGCACCGACGGAACGAATAATTCCAACAGGGACTCGTTGGCTTCCAAATCGTAGAGGCAGTGTTCAAGAATGGATTTGTCGCTTTCAATCCCCAAGGCGCGCATCACGATAAACAGCGGTACCGGACTTCGCACATTCGGAAGAAATACCACGATGTTGCCGTTGCTGTGTGACGGAGTGGGAGCTTGAACGCGAACGGATAGGGTGCGCACGGGTTTAGACGGGTCTTCTGAAACGGTGCGAATGTCGGCAGAGTGCGTAAAAACGCGGCCGCTGGTTTCACCTTCCACGCCCAGAACGCGGACGTTGATAAGGTTGTCCGCGAACTTTTCCTGGCAAATGATGAGTTTTTCTTTGCCGTCAATAATGAAGTAACCACCCGGGTCGTTGCGGCACTCGCCCAGGTAGTACCGAGCGCGCGGTTCAAGTCCCTTCAATATACAAAAATCAGACTGCACCATAATGGGAATCTTTCCCAAATAGACGCGCGGTCGAGTTCCGGTTCGCGTAATGAATTCGGGTTGATTGGTTCCTTCCGGGCCGGAAACGAACTCCGGATTGGGATACGTCATTTCTATTTCAACGTCGACGTGCACGGTGGTGACATAGGACATGTTTCGAAGGCGCGCTTCGTTGGGGTACATGTAGTGTTTGAATTCGGCATCGTCGTCCAGCGGCGCTTCATCGTTGTAGTCATAAATAATTGGTTTCCCGAAATAAACAGCGGTTCCGTTTTTGCCGCCTAAATAAAGTTTGCACTTGTACAAAATGGACGCATTCTGAACATTTCTACGTTCGCTGTCGGAGTCTTTGAACTCGAGAGAAATCGGATTTTCGTCCCTTAAAATTTTCGGGATACCTTCCTTCATGAACGAGTTATAGGATGAAATATGGTGTTTTACCAGGGTTTGCTCGTCATGTGCAAAGTACTTATCAATTACTTCCCATTGCATGGATGAAACATCCGTAGTTGATACGGCGTCACCCGACTTAGACATAATAAGAAGGAATAATAACGATAGTAATAATGTTATAAAATATGTATTGTAATCTACTTGTACTTTTTATTTATTAATTTTTAATAACAAATTAAAATAAAAGGTTCACGTATGAAGTATAAAATATAATAAAATATCATGTACGTATTTTAAGTATTTAAACAAACAAATGCGTTTAAATTCCAAAAAAAATATAAAAGGAACAATTGATGAGGTCCTCATCAATTCAATGTCAAATGATTTTGCTTCCCTAGCTCAGTAGGTAGAGCGTGTGGCTGTTAACCACAAGGTCATCGGTTCGAACCCGGTGGGGAGCGACAGACATCCAATTTAATTTAAATATATTATACTATAAAATTGATAAAATGATTAAATATAGTATTATATAGTATATTATAGAACATAAAGCATAAGATTGTACGTACTGAAAACCATGAACGGTGAACCAGATAAAGACCATTCTACAAGTGCAAACATTGCAATATACAAGTCAAGGCAAAATTTGTTAGAGCTTTTGAAACGTCAAGGATTCAACACATCTGACTATGAGGGCATCGGCACCCACGAAGTACACACCATGAAACAAAACGACCAGTTGGATATGTTACTCACATCAAATGATAAAAACGAGCCGCGTAAGGTGTATGTAAAATACTTTACGTCACAGCGTGTAAATGCCACTCTTGTGCACAATGTGGTGGACGACTTGTTCGATATAGACGAAGTACTTTCCTCAAATACAAACGACACGCTAATTATTGTGACTAAACAGCCAGCAAATGACACTCTCATGCAACTTTTGAACCAGTTGTGGTCGCAGTCAAATTATTTCATTATCATTTTCACACTTGACCAGTTGCAGTTCAACATTTTGAACCACCAATACGTTCCGCGACATGAAGTGCTCTCAAGGTCGCAAACGGAGGATGTTTTGAAACGATTCAATGTAACGGATACTGACCAACTGCCTAATATTTCAAGGTATGACCCAGTAGCACAGGCAATCGGGATACGGCCGGGTGAAATATGTAAAATAACCCGACCAAGTAAAACTTCGATACAGAGCGAGTACTATCGCATATGTACGTGACGTACGTGACATGACCCAAACACCCAAACACCCAAACACCCAAACGCAATCAAAATGAAAAAAAAATACAAAATACAACAACATAAGTTTCAATGTTGAAATATTTTTACTTTGGTTAGATTAATAGGTTAGATATAGATACATTCAAATAAATAAATAAATAAATAAATGACGGACTACCTTAAGCCGATTTTTAGTATTGGGGCAGGTTTAGCCGGGATGGCGGAAGATGCAACGGACGAGGATGTGAAAAAGGCGCAAAAAGAAGCGGAAGAGTTCATAAATACCATTTGGAGTGGAGCAATTGAATTTTTTCTGTCATTGTGTGCAATACTTATTTTGGTACTGATTTGGGCATGGATTTGCGTGAGTATGCTTTCTTTTACGCGTCCGGACAGTAAAGTTGATGATAATGATGACCCATCCAAGAGTTTCACGAACACGATTATAGGTGAACTGGACCAGCTGTTTCCCGACGATATTGAGTATGCACCATACGGTTTTGACTGGAGTCGAGGAATTCCTCAAAAAAATAAAGTTGAAAGAGAAGAAAGAGAAGAACAAGCAAATAAAGACAGTAACAACGATGATGAATCCAATACAGACCCTAACGAAAGCAAGCTTTCGAAGTTTTTAAAATATGCTAAAGGCGATAAAAAGTCAGCTGCACCATATAAGTGGTCATCAAGAGATTTTGAACCCGGTACACAATACGGTAAGCATGATACAGAAAAGGATAGCTCTTTTATCAAAAATGAAAAAGTGTACAAAGAAACATTCATGGATTCAATTACAGAATGGTTTACAAACAGCATATATTTTTGTTACGGTAACAGTCGGGCCATAGTAAAAAAAATATTTAGATGGCTGAATGTTATCATGATTAATGAAACTCCAAGCGCGTTTCAAGATGGTAAAGAAAAAGAACCCGACCCAAGGTCTCAGTATGCATATACAAGCAACGTCATGGTCTTACTCTACATTTTATTGTTTGTGTTTGTAATTTTTCCATTTTTTGGACTTGGAATTGGGTCAACCCTTATGATGTTGGTTGGAAGTATATGGAACCAAACCGCAAAAAAACAGGCAGCCGGGTCAGATAAATATATGACAGAAACGTTTGGCGGAAAAATTGTTGAAGGTGTTTTGTACACGTTGTTCCTGGGGTCTGTATCAGTAATGCCAGCCGCGGGAGCAAGTTATTTTATTCTACCTGCAATGTTTTTTGCCAAGTTGTTATTGTACCCGCTTTCAACTAAAACAAACAGAGAGAACTGTATAAAACTGCTTGCGGAAATAACTCCCATGATTGTGTTTCTTTTTTCAGTGGGTATGGCTATTTCTGCCAACTACAGTTTTCCACAACCGTTTAATTACATCATTATTGGAGCAGTGTTTGTAGCATACGCGTTTCTATTCAAAGACAATATAAAACGGTTATTTGGGTTTATAGCTTTAATAAAAAGCGGTTTAATAAAGAAAAAGAACTATGACCCTAAAAAACCAGTGAAATCAGTAGCAGTGCAGCAAGCACAAGCAAACGTATAAAAAATTGACATACAAATCACTCAAATATTATCATCGGACATAGGATTTGAGAAACAAAGATACAATGCCAAGACGAGGGTCCCCAAATGTTAGATGTACTGTGCTAGGATGTGACTGCGAATGGGTAGTTGTTTCCAAAACACGCCATATGTTTTGTGAAATCCACTTGGCGCAAGCGAATGAACTCTACCAAAAGTACAAAGAAGTGAACACCGAAGCCTTAGTTTCATTTTCAGACGAAGCGCTTGATAAGAGTATCGAACTTCGAGAAGAATACGCGCGCCGGTTTTTGGATTTTGAAGACGCAGGAGCTCACAGCGCATACATTTCAATCTTGAAAAAAGTCAGGGGAATTGCAACCAACAACGGCCAAATGCGGCGGTTTAACTACAACCGATGGATGACTGAAAGCAGGTACTTTTCAGATTTTACTCACGTTTAAGTCTTTGCAGAAAGACTGATTGTTTTTATATTGCTTTCCGGTTCGAACATCAACGTATCCATCCGTTTCTGCAGTATGTTGAGCTGGGAACCCATTACCGTAAAAATAGTAGTCACCAACTTTTGTAACATTTTCACGAAGAACCATAACATGTGGTTCACTCCGGTCGGCGAATTCTTTGCACGCATCGTTGTACTTTTCAATCGTGTGTTCACTTGAAAGTGTGACTCGTTGGTACCAGTGCCATGACTCAATATGATATGTGGTATACATTATTGTTTCTGTTGTTAATTGAAAATTTGAAAATGAAAATAAAAAATAAAAATCAATTTTATAATTTTTATATTTGATTTTTATGGTTGGTTAGGATTTGTTCGGATGTTAAGGCTGAGTCATGAACTGTTTTTTAATATGTTCAAACATCGAAATAATGTCTTTTGCAGCAGATACTGCGACGGCTGAAACGTGCGCGACATTATTTTCAGTATCGTCTTGTAATGCAACTTGAATGTAGCTGTCCACATCATGCGGGTGTGTTTTTTTGAATGCGCAAAATGTAAGCGTTCTGTCCCCGTAGTAGTGTTTCGCATAAATCAAATGCTCAAGCGCCTTTCCCAGAGTGTATCCCTCTCTTTTCAAAACAATGTTATACACCAATGGCATTGTCACGTTGTACTTTGCTTCAACCACATTGGCCGCCGTGTCGTCCAGCATGCTTTCAATAAATTTTTCGCATTTGATTTTCATGCAGTCGCACGCTTTTCGCACGAGTTCGCCGTTCGTGTAGACACCAGCCGAAACGGTTTCAATCGTAAAGTCAAACGAGTTTGGTTTAACGATGCGTTGTGCAGATGAAAGACGCCAGTTTTTTTCATCGGAATCGTCCTTATCTTTTTCCGTTTCTTTGATAGCCTCCCACGCTTCGTCTTGTTTTCTTTTGTCGGGCGTACACGCGTATGTGCACGTGCTGCAAACGTTGTACGCGCCGTCTTGTTCCGCAGTTGAAATTTGAAATTCCGCCGAAAAGTGCAGTTCTTCGCCGTCCGTATAGTCAACAACGCGCGGTAAAAGTCGAGCAAACTCAATGTAGTGCCCGGACAACGGGTCAGGCACGAACATTTGTTTTGTCAGGGCTTTGTCTTCTTTTCCGGTAACCTTTTCAATGACTTTAAAGTCTTCGGTTGTCACATATGTAGTTACATCGGACGTATTTTTTTTTTGAACTTCGCAACGATACGCTTTATAATCAAAGTCAGTCACCTTGTTTTTAGACGGAATACAAATGGGAATGCACCGAAGTCGTTGTTTTAAAATTTCATTATGGTGACGCGTTGTGTTTACATGAAACACCGTATTTTCAGTGGTATCCGATATAACCTCGGTTCTAAACACGATGCACGGTATTTCCGATAAAAGAATACGGCGCAGACCGTTGGCAATACTCACATCCGTATTTTCCAGAGTAAATTGCAATTCGTCTTTTCCTGAAACATGAATGTTGGAAACCACAGGTAGTTTGTGCGCATTGATTTGCGCAGAGAGTTTACTGCTAGCTGCCTCCGCAGCGGCTGCTGTAGACACACTGGCATGCTTCGACTTTGACTTTGCAATCGCAACAATATCCGTTTCCGCCCCTTCAGGTTTCTGCTTTTTCTGTCTTTCTTTTCGAGGGGGTTTCTGTTTTTTATCTGAGGCTGGCTTGTCTTTTTCTTTTTCTTTTTCATCATCTGACGATGATGATGATGATGATGATGATGCGCCTTTTTCTCCCTTTTCTCCTTTTTCTCCTTTTTCTCCTTTTTCTCCTTTTTTACCCTTAGCATTTTTAAGCGCGCCTCCAACCATGGAAATGACGCTCTGTACGTGGTCTGGAATGACCGATTTGACCGCTTCTATTCCTGCTTCAAGTATATTTTCCATCGTCGTCGCGTAACCGTAATGAGTATGATTTTTAAATCAATTTTACTTTTATATATATATGTATATATATATATATGTATATATATATATTGATATATTTTATGATATAATTTATGATATAATTTATGATATAAACAAATACAGTATGTATACCTTACAGACCTTAATAGACTATGAATACAGAAATAATAGACACGCCTCCCACACCCATATTTGAGTTTGAAAAAGATACCGCAACAGCAGTGATATGTGCAATTGCAAAAGAAGAACAGTTGTATATTGAAGAATGGATTGAGTACCATATACACTTGGGATTTGCCCATATTTACATATATGATAATGATAGCATTACATCAATGCGCTATCTTGTAACCAAATATCCATCATTTGTTACTGTATTACCCTTTCCAGGAAAGTGTCAGCAATTGAATGCATATCATGACTTTTTACACCAGTTTCGAAATAAACATCATTGGGTGGCCTATATAGACGTTGATGAATTTATTGTATTAAAAAAACACAATACAATTATAGAGTTATTAAAAACGTATTGCCACCAAGGAGCATTAGCGCTTAACTGGGTGCTTTTCGGAAGTAATCATCACCAACACTACCAACCACAACCCGTATTAGAAAGATTTACGCGTAGACAAATCGGCGTGAATCAACATATAAAATGGATTGCTCGAACCGACGATATTGAAAATATGGTTTCACCGCATCATGGAAAACTACGTTATGGAATTGCAGTAGATTGCCATGGAAATCAGATTGATGGACCATTTAACACAAATGGAACGGATGATATAGCTTGCATTCATCATTATTTTACGAAGTCAAAGGAAGAGTTTATGAAAAAATGTGAGAGAGGGCGTGCTGATATCCACGAAACACGAAATTTTGAACATGACTTTTCCGGTCATGATTCAAATGATATTGAAGATATGTCCGCTTGGAATTTTTTTATAGAAAAAGGCGGTTTGGGAGGATTGGGATGATTGATAGAAAAGTAAATAATTAATTAAACTTGAATTTGATATTAAATACAATTTACAACATGTAAGTTATGTTCTAAATTTGTAACTATGAGTTGTATTTTATACTATAGCAACCAGTGCGAGAACTCCAGAAAAATACTTCAAACCATTTCAAAAGGGTCGGTGCACAAAGACATTCACTTTATGTGCATTGACAAACGCGTGCGGGCGGGGAACGCGTGGTACATTGTTCTTGAAAACGGGGAGCGCGTCATTCTTCCGCCCCAAGTCGACAGAGTTCCTGCGCTCCTGCTTCTTGCCGACGGCCATAAAATTTTGTTCGGAGAACAAATTAAGCAGTACCTTCAGCCGCGCATCGTGGTTGCAAACAATGCCGCCACTCAAAATAACGGCGAACCATTTGCATTTTCCATTTTCAAGGACGGCCTGGGTGGACATGGTGTAACGTCCGACAGTTTCAGCTTTTTAGACCAAAGCAGTGACGAGTTGTCTGCAAAGGGCAACGGCGGACTTCGGCAAATGTACAACTATGCCACAATCGACTTTCGCGACAGCATTAACACTCCAGCCGAAGACTACGTGCCCGATAAAATTGGAAGCGTCTCCATGGAACAGTTGCAGCAAAAACGGAATAGCGACGTTGCTAACAACAGTACAAACACGCAGTTCCAGCAGCAACAGCAACAACAGCGTAACTTTTATCCGCCAGAGTTACAACAGCAGCAACAGCATCAACGTCGATAAAAACAACAACCTAAAAAAACAAATAAATACAAGTTCATTAGAGTTAGAAGAATGAATGAATGCAAAAATGAATAAGGACACCCCGCAAGCACAAGGTATATCCGGACTTTCCAATTGCGGAAACACGTGTTATATGAGCGCGTGTTTAAGTGTACTGTCGCACACCTATGAATTGAACAAGATGTTGGACAATAAACACCTTCAAGAGCGTCGGAAAACGCTTGGTAACCGGAAGTTTAACGCTCGCTTACTGGACGACTGGGATGAATTGCGTAAAATGTTGTGGAGTCAGAATTGTACGGTTTCCCCGGGAGGGTTTGTAAACGCGGTTCACAAAGTGTCGCAGCATATGGATAACTATCAGTTTCAAGGCTGGGGGCAAAGCGACTGCGGAGAGTTTTTATTGTTTGTACTGGATGCGTTTCACAACGCGCTCGCTAGAAGTGTGGTTATGCGAGTGGAAGGTGTAGAAAAAACCAGCATCGACACTGTAGCGACGCGCTGTTACAACATGCTTAGAGACAGGTACGCAAAAGACTATTCTGAAATTTTGGATATTTTTTATGGCATTCAGTTGTCAATAATTTCAGACACGGTAACGGGTCAAACACTGAGTGCAAATCCAGAACCATTTGCAGTATTGGACATGGTGATACCCGAGCCTAAATCTGGTCCTAATGCTGACGCCGGGGCGCGACATGTTTCGTTGCACGAGTGCTTTGATGCGTATTGCGAACACGAACGTTTAGACGGCGAAAATAAATGGTGGAATGAAAAAACAAATCAAAAACAAGAAGTGAATAAGCACTTGTCGTTTTGGAGTTTACCTGAGGTTATGATTGTCAATTTGAAACGGTTTTCTCGAACCAACGTGTACGGAAAATACAAAAAAAATACAACGTCCGTTTACATACCTTTGAAAAAAGTGTCCTTTTCAAAGTACGTTTCGGGCTACAACCCCGAAAAGTATGTTTATGATTTATTTGGAGTATGCAATCACATGGGTTCAATGAATGGCGGGCACTATACCGCGACGGTACAAATTCAAGACGGTCGATGGTTCAACTTTAATGACGCAGACGTACGTGAAGTAAAAAATATGCCGGAAACACACATTGAGGGTACGTCACCGTATTGTTTATTTTATCGTAGAGTCAATAACCATAACCATAACCAATAAACCAATAACATAATTGATTTTTTCCTGAATTTTTTCAAATATTTTTAGTATAATATATAATATATGATTTATACTAGAATAAATAAGGTAGAATAGAACAGCAACCCCAAATACACAAAATAGGATAACATAAAATGAACATAAGTTATAATCCAACTACGAATGCAGAACCTGCCACTGGTGGCATGGTAGGGGCAAATAAAGGAAACATTACAATGGTAGTTTTTTTGTTTGTAATTATTGTTGTTTTTTATTTATTGTTTGCATCTTTAGGCATTGGTGGAATGGGCAGGGACGGGTCCGGGTCCGGTTCCGAAGGTTCAAGTGGGTTCAGTGGATTTTTCAGCTCTGGAAACGGGACATCGGGTGCAACGGCTAATCCGCGTCTTACTCGCTTATTTGAAATTTTGGTGTGGGCCATTTTCGTCGTCCTCATATTTGTGAACGGGATGCAGTACTTATTCAACGTGAATGTGAGCACGGAAGTAAAGAACTTGTTTTCGGACAAACCGGAAATCGATATTGAAGTCAGTCAACCGTACACAAATACCGCATTCCCAGTTTTGAAAGCACAGAAACAGGTGTTCAATATCCCTGGAAACTATTACACGTACGACGATGCCAAGGCAATATGCGACGCGTACGGTGCCCGTCTGGCGTCCTACAATGAAATGGAGGAAGCGTATAACAAGGGTGCCGAGTGGTGCGTGTATGGCTGGTCCGACAACCAAATGGCACTGTATCCCACACAAAAAGAAACGTGGCAAAAGCTGCAAAAAATAAAGGGGCATGAAAAGGACTGCGGCCGCCCCGGCGTAAACGGCGGCTACATTGACAACCCCAAAACCAAGTACGGCGTGAACTGCTATGGGCATAAACCACCTATGACCGCAGAAGCCGCCAAACTCATGCAACAAACTCCGATTTATCCCAAGAACATGAATGACATCCGACACCAGGAGAAAGTGGACTACTGGCGAAACAAGATTTCGGATATTTTAGTGGCGCCTTTCAATCACGACGCATGGAGTTTAATGTGAATGTGATACGCACTATCGGATAATGTAAATTATTTATAAAATTGATGGTAATATTGAACATAAAATAATAGCTCCAAAATAACATAAAATGGAAAACAGAGAACAAACAAATAAGTTTGAAATAAGAAATGGTAAACATTTTCATCCCCAAACTGGAACATATCATGAACGAAGTTTTAATGATATTCCTCCGGTATATTGGGAAGAATGTGAAGAATTTCCTTCTGCATTTCATGTTTTCTCGACACAGGATTCTGTAAGTCGGGACCCTAAAATCTACTACATGTTGAATGAGAAATATCGAGGTTTCTTATTAAGAATTATCTACGTATGTGTGCAAAATATGAAAACTGCCGAGTATTACAACAATCTTCGTAGTTCATTACACAAATATTTTCAAGAGAGACACTTATCAAAATTAGTGTATTCTTCACATATTCAAAATATAATAGATTATGCGTTGAAGTTGAATCAAATCATGGATACTTCATGTGATACTCCATGTGAAAAAGAATCACTTTTGAATGAGACGAAAGAAGCTCTCGAAAGTTATTGTTTGAATATGAAGTTTAACTTATCTCATGACTGATGTGATTCAGATTTCGAATAAATTAGCGGTTAGAACCGTAATTTTTATAATTAGAATAGTTTGCTTATGTAGTCGAATGTCAGGAACATGATTCCTTGTCCGGGGGCGACCCGCGTCAATCTCGCTAAGCTCCCCCTCCAAAAACCGAGAATCCCATATGAATTATATATTGACTTAGATAGTTGGACCATACTGCTTTTTTGTTTCGCGGATTCTTCCTGCATTTGTGTTTTTAGGACGTCCATCGGCGAAGATATGATAACTGAGAAAATACCGGCCCCGACTCCGCCCCAGAATGAGTGCGAATTTGTCATTTTTCCTCGACTTGATACATAATCCTTGTATTTATTTAGAATCGACTCGCTTGATTCAGCGATTGTCTATATAGAGTCGGAAAGTATCCTAAATAGAGACCTCTGATTCCACTTTCCCGAACAACATCCATAGTTTTCATATGCGGGAATCGAATCATTTTCGTCTTAATTGTTTCCGATGGGACAGTAATGAGTGTCGATTCAACAAAACCGGCGAATAATCCTGACATAATAGAAACCGCATCTTTGTTAAAAGATTTCTCTTGTAGGTGCTTGGAAAATATATTATACGCATAGAAGCGACTGGCGACCTTGGGAATATTGAAAAAAAGGACCGGAGTTAGCCCCCTGTAAAATCCAAATAACCCATCTTTTTTATAAATTTCAAACGCAGTATTTTTCAAATTCAGTCGGTTCCCTTTGAATTGCATCTGTGTTTTAATGTTCTCTGATGGCCATGTGGCGACTGCTTCTGCTATTCCGGCGACGCTCCCAGCAACAATATTTTTTACGGCATCATTTTTCTGACTCATAATTATAATTGAAGATAAAAATTGAAATAAATACCACACATACACGTAATTTACTTACAACATTTTTAAAAATATAAGTATTAGATAAATATTTATTAGGTAAAATACATATTAAACATATCAAACCTACATTACACATATTTTTATACTTATTTTTATTTATTTTTTATTTCATGGATTCAGTTCCAGTTCCAGTTCCAGTTCCAGTTCCAGAAACCTTTAAAAAGGTTATCGTTGATTTTATTTCAAGTTTCATAACATCATTTCCAGAGTATAAGGATGGGATTTATAAGGTACTTGACATGCAAGAGTACACGGATGTAGAGTTTGTGGATAATACACAGTCTAAGCCATTGTTGGATGAGTGCATCAAGAACATGTCAGAGAAAAATGTAGCCATTTTGTTTGAACACTGCCGACGTGTGTATCCAGAGCGTTTTTTCGACATTATATACCAAAACGACCTGATTTTTTCTCCGGATACAGCCGTTTCAAATAATGTGTGCGTGGACTTTTTACCGAATGTTGATTTTCGAATGGTGTGGAATCTGGCCGATGTTACCGACACAACCAAGGACCACCTTTGGAAGCACTTGCAACTTATAACATTCACGGTGATTGGTAGCATTTCTCGAGACAATTTGTCATTTGGCGATACGGCGCGAATGTTTGAAGCCATCGACGAAACTGAACTTAAAAGCAAGTTGGAGGAAACCATGGCTGGGATTCAGGCACTGTTTGAAACTCGTTCTGAAGGAGATAATACTACAGATACAAATACTCNTGATGAGAATGGTNCCGGTCCAAACGTGGACAGCAAGGGCAGCAATGATAGCAGCGGTAAGAGTGCGTTCCCAGATGCAGAAACCATTCACGAACACTTGTCCGGGCTGTTGGATGGTAAAATCGGTGCGTTAGCGAAAGAAATTGCGGAAGAGACCGTAACCGAATTGAACATTGACATGACAAGCGAAACCAGCGTTTCTGGCGTGTTTCAAAAGTTGATGAAAAATCCGGGCAAGTTGACTGGCATTATAAAAAAAGTGGGAGAAAAGCTTGATAAAAAAATGAAGTCGGGTGACATCAAAGAAAGCGAGCTGTTCAAAGAAGCAAGTGACTTTATGGCAAAAATGAAGTCCAGTGGTGGTGTTGGCGGAAAGGGGGGAAATGGAATGGCCGACCTTGCGCAGCTGTTCAAAGCCATGAACTTGAACCCAGGTGCTGGTGGAGCGGCTGCAGGTTTAAACAGCAAGTCAAAAATCAACTTGAACGCCATGCAGTCTGAACTTAACCGAAACATGAAAATGGCATTAACAAGAGAACGAATGCAAAAAAAGCTGGAAGAAAAACGGGCCATTGAACAAACTGCGGAGCCACCATTTGACCCAACCAAAATGCGACAAAGCGTGTACCAACCTGAAAACGCAGAAAAGAATGAAAAAACCATGCGGGTTCCAATGGCAGCTCCTGACACGGGTTCAGCATCAGCATCCACGGATAAGACCGGGTATGAACCGGATACGTTGGGACCTGCAAAGTCCAAAAATAAAAAACATAAACATAAAAAATAAAAATAAAAATAATTTTGGTTATGTTGTTATTTGTTATTTATCGTTGTTATATTATGATGGTATTTTATGCTATACTTTAAAATACGTGTTTGAACCGGGACATATGTTAATTCCTAACTTATTTACCATATGTATTTTGGCATCGTCCATTAAATAAGTGGCTTTGGCCCACCGTATTTCAACACATTCCGATTCGTAAGGGTATTCAATTTGTTTTACGTAGAAGCAAGACATTCCTATTAATCCGCTAATGCAGTCGTCCATTTTATAATCGACCGGTTTCCAAAACGGTCCATACTTTATTACGCAATCATACTTGGTGTTGTGAACGTCTTTGACCACATTCATAAACTCGCTGTTATCGTCCAATACATACCGACCCGTCATTTTTACAATGAAGTCGGTGTCTTGTATATTGTATTTGGTGATACAATCAAACACATCTTGTAGTTCCTTTGTACCTTTATTGCTGGTTTGTTTGGAATTATTTTCAGTATAGTATATCTCAGCTTCTGATANGTCCGAAACCAATGTATCAAAAAGTGTTTCGCGCNGTCCGTTGTTTTCAACGACTATAATTTTACTTNTATCTTCCATATGTAAATTACGTATGACTTGGCTAAGTTTGGTGATTCCTTCAACGTACTGGCTTTCCCTTAACTTACAGCCCATCAAGCATGTAGTTACAATAAAATATATCATTTTTTAGATTTTTTTGAGTAAATTATTAATTATTAATTATTAATTGTTATGACTGTTTAACTATTAATAATCATTAAATAGTATACTAACGTATTTTTAACGTATTTTATTATTAAGTTAAGTTATGACTTTCTCTCTGCAACCAAGTACCCATTTCTTAAATCGACTTGTTTAAGAATGGTCCACTGTTGTGGATTGGCTCGAATCTCTTCAACAATGAGTTTGCACTTGTCAACATTGACATCGTCCAACATGAGAACGTTGCATCGATTTTTCAGCAGTTGAAATTCGTAATATGTGGTAAATTCACCACCATCTAATAGTACGACATCAAACACTTCAGGCAGATTGGCTCGTTTTAAAAAAACTTCACATTTTTTCATATTTATCAAGTCCACTTCATTCCAGTGTTTGAACCGTTCATCAGTAAGGCACTGTGGAAAGATTTCATAAAAATCAGCGGGTTCTTCATTCCATATCACCTCGTTTAGAATGTGCACCTTACTGTCATTGTATAATTTCACGGCATCGGACCACTTGTCTTTGTTACATTCCAAACTGTAAAACACGTAGTCATTAACGCCGTCGCCCCCTTGTGATGGACGATGCTTGAATCCTTCGACAAACGCTTTTGTCGAACCCATTCCGTTCCATGTTCCTACCTCTAGAAACGTTTTGTATTTACGATTTGAAGCAATCACTTTGATGTCTTCGTAAAAATCATCGTTGCAAATTTGACCTACTGCATTCTGTTGATGAATGTAGTAATTACGCATGTCATAAGCTTCCCACATTTGTATCTATGTATCTCTATTTATGATTTATATATCTATATATCTATACCTATTTATATTGTAATCTGTTTTTAAACAATATAAAATAAATAATAAAGCGATTATTTTATCTGTTTTTAAAGTAAATACATCGTAGTCATACATACAATACAATGAAGTATAAAGACCGGGTTTCGTTCGATGACCGTAAACGTGTCGCAGATAGAATCGTATCCGAACATCCGAACCGTGTTCCAGTGATTGTAGAGTGCAGCGAACAGTTACAGAGAGAACACCCTATACCTAAAAACAAGTTTGCAGTGCCATACGACTTAACTCTGGCACAGTTCATGTATGTAGTCCGAAAACATATGGCACTCAAACCCGAATTTGCGTTGTTCGCGTTTATCAATAATCGCCTGCATCCAACGGCGGCGCTCATGGGTACCATTTATTCCCAAGAAAAAACCGAAGACGGCTTCATGTACATTGAACTTTTTCAAGAATCCACGTTTGGATGAATTGCCTACTACCCACTACCCACTAGCATTTCACAAATTTTTACTGGGAACAACGTATCCGTGCGACCTCGTGCGTCGAAGAGCGTCCCGTGCATCATTCACATTGGGCGCTTTGAAACTCAGGGCATCTGACTCTTTCAGTCGCATTGAACTCTCTCCAATTGCTTGCAGTTTAAGCCGTTCCATGCGCGATGACGCATCATGTCGATTGTAAATGCGTTTCTGTTTGGTTATTTGTTCAGCACTAGAAGCGGTCGCGTCATTGGCAATCCGTGGATAAACAGTTCGCGCGTACGCGGCGCGGTTGCTCGAAAATGTGGAGTCATCTGCGGAAGGGTAAAACTTGGGTGGCATCGCTACGGTGTTTGTGCTAACTGGTGTGATATATGTAAGTCCCAACTTACGTACCAATAACTCCATCTGAAGACCTCCGCCCGACCATGCGCTGACGGTAACCCCTGCATTATTTGCAACCTTTTGCCACGACTTTTCAGTCGAAACAGTTGGGTCGGCATATGTCAGAACGACCGCGTTGTTGACTAGTATGGTCCATGTGGTCGCTGCATTTTTATTGTATATAATTTTTACAGGAAACCATTGGTTTTGTCCAGGTCCTTTAGAACTAGGTGTAACGGTGCTTTTAATAAGAGCTTTACCGGTTTCATCAAAGATATAGACCCCTTCTCCAGACAACCCATTGTTAGTGTAATAAGACCAAAAATTAAAATATATAGACCGACTTTTTGCGTTTCCGAACTTCACGGTGTAAGAGTCACCACCAATTGTAAGATTTTTAGGCGTCCAATACACTTGCATATTGAACTCAAACGATTTTAAATACGGCGTTATCAAAAAATCGGAGTACTGGAGCGCACCGCCTTGGCTCACTTGGCCGTTTATTAAACGAACTTGTACGTCAGGGTTTGTTCCTATAGGAGACTGAGCCACTCCTGTTCTTGCCATTGTTAAATGCCAATCGTTTTCTGTTATTGGCGTAACACTTTTTTCGTTTGAAGTCGATGATGTGTACATGTTTTTTTTTTATTTTTCTATTCTATTACTTTTATATAGAATATAGAATATAAATTACTATTTAAAACTTTTCATTTATTATTTTTATTCATTCACAACCCACAATCACAACCTTAACTTAACTCAAATGGACGAGACTGATAGATTAAATTTGCGAAAGATGCTTGCATCCAACAGCGACGTCAAAGACAACACGAGCAAAATACGAGAACTGCAACATAGCGACGCCATTCGCTCTGATGTTGAAACCATGCTTAAATTGAAAAAAGAGTATGCTCGTCTCGCGCTATCCAATCCGCAACAGTTTGACGCCATTTGCACATCGAGATGCTCGTTTCTTTTCAACAACTATACTGATATTTTCAACAAGATGAAAAAAGATGAGATTGACCTCGGCATTCTTTCTAAACTGTTGGTTGTTCTAAAACTCATTGAAACCGGAAAGCTGGACCAGCATGAAGGCTCATACGAGGTCGGCAAACTATTGAAACAAATTTATGTGGACAGCGCGCTGCGCAAATCAGAACACCTGGATAAAAAGTACGAGAAAGTGAATGCCAAAAGTTCAGGTGTAACTCATCTACCACCACCCAAAAAAATTTCATGGGAACACTATAAAAAAACCCATGTATTACCAGAAAAACTCGAAAATAAGTAAAAATGAATTTAAAAGGTTGAATACTATTTATATAACTGTTACTATTACAATGGTAGAAAAGGATAGTACGTTATGCATTGGAATGTGTATCTTTAACAATATAAATGGCGTTTCGTACTTGTTTTCAAATTTAGCCCAAATTTATAATTCAGGGATTTTTTCTAGAGTTGATTTTGTTTTTATATATGAAGAGCATGATTCTACGCTTCGTGAAATTACAAAGCTTATTCAGGACGAATTTATCCCACAAGTACCAAACGCTATCATCGATATGATACAAAACCAGTACCCATGGGAACCAGTGCGACAGCGAAATATTGGACACGCGCGAAACACATTTTTAGATTACCTTCAGTTTTTACGCACACACACACTGGACGCAGAAAATGCTTGTTCATTCTCTCATTTTGCATTCATGGACTTTAATGACTATGCGTGTATTGGAGACATAAATACGGACGTATTACAAGAAGTTATGGACGCGCAGGATGAATGGGACAGCGTGTCTTTCATGCGTGAAGCGGGCTACTACGACATGTGGGCTTTATCGTTTTATCCATATGTGCACAGCTTTTTTCATTTTGAACGTCATTGGCGTGACGTTCTGGAACGCATGCGTAAAATGTTCGACAGCGTGGTGCTTCGCGCCATACACTCAGGTAAGTCGTTTCTTTCGGTGTATTCTGCTTTCAATGGGTTTGCGTTGTATCGCTGTTCCACCTACTTGTCTGATGCAGAACCGCGCATACGCTACAGCGACGACATTCAAACCGCATTTTATCCTCCAAACGCGTTACAGGAACAACTTTATTTGGTGGATGCTCAAATGGACGGTCGCGTCAACAACGACTGCGAGCACCGGTACTTTCACATGGTGTCTGCTCAGCCACCACACAACGCGCGCATCTACATTTATTTGAAAAGTTTGTTCAAAAAAATGCCGCCCGATACCGTTTCAACGTTAACCTATGTGCCCAGAGCACCGGTTTGAAGATAATATCGTAACAAATACACATTTATTTGATTAAATCTGTATTTAAAATAAAAAATGTGGACAATATAGAGATAAATTTGATGCCAATCGTTCACGTTATATTCATTATTATTGGCGTTGTGTTTGGAATCAGTGCTATTGCACGATGTTATATGATGTGTTGTCAACCCAATAAACATGCAAGAACATAATCTGTATTTTACCTGAGTCTTGCCAATGGCTCCCATTTGAATGTAACCGTGTTGTAGTACATGTAGTGTGGATTTTTCCAGACGTTGTGCGTATTTGAAGGTGCATAGTCATTTCCCCAGCATTGCTTGTCGTGTTCTTGTGCAAAATGCGCCAGCGTTTCGTATTCGCAAATGTCAACCGATTCTGGCAAATCATATTCCGTACTGGTTCGCGTAATTGTATTTTTTTCTTTTTCATAACGACCGTACCACTTGTCAGAACCTTCATCGTGTTCACCGTCGGTGCGGTCACGGTCTTCTACACTTATGTGCATGAGTTTGACGCTGCCATCCGGTAAGTAAAACTGCTGGTTGCGTTTTCCAATACTGCGACTGCCTGGATTTTGGGTATGTCGATTATGGTTATTGTTATGACTATATGTACTGGATTCGGAAACCACACTTCTTGGACTGGAGTCAACGACATCAACAACATCAACCAATGGTTTTGCTTGTTGTTCTTCTTTTGTGTGGTGTCCAGATTCTTTTTCTTTTTGTGTAGCAGTGCTTTTCTTTGATAAAATTGCATCTATAGAAGCAGCGTTATAAAATCGCTCGCCATAATGATATATGATTCGCACATCCGGATAAATGGGATGCCGTTGAGGAAAAAACTGAGATATTTGAAGTTGGGTAAACATGTTGTTTCGTATAAGTATAAGTATAAGTAACTACTGTATATTATACTTTTAAATATTTATTATATCTAATAAATACAAAATACAAAATACAAAATAGAATGTCTAAGAACCTGATTCTTATTGATAACCGGGTTCAAGACTACGAAACCATCGTCGCGGCGGTCGACCCTGCTTTAGCGGTGAGCGTCGTGTTTGACTATTTTGAGGACACGTTCGACGCGCTGAAAGCGCGTATAAGCGCTCTCGGTACAAATACAAGCGGTGTCGTGTCTGTGGGCTTGATTCAGCACAACTATAAAGCGCCGATGTTTAGCATGATGGCATCGGCCGAATTAGCGCCAGTGGCGCAGGTTGCGGCGCAGGACCCCGGTCTGGAGCGATGGGTCCAATTTAGAGATTTTATCACGTGGTGCAAGACCGAATTTAATACCGCGCATTTCGACATGATGGCGTGCGCCTTGTACTCCGACCCAGATTGGAAATACGTGATAGATACGCTGACTGCACAGACCGGTGTTACCGTGCGCGCATCCACGGACGACACGGGTGCGGCCGCGCTGGGCGGAGACTGGTTCCTGGAGTCACATACGGGAATGAACTTGAAAACAGTGTATTTCACTGAAGCAATCGAGGAGTATAGGGGGATTTTGTATTTATATACAAGCGATATTCGTGAATATTCAACAAAAGGGTTCGCGACAGGAAGCGTCCAAGCGTGGGGAGTTATCACATATAGTTCCAGCGGGACTACGCCGAGCAGTGTGACTGCCACGGATTCCGGTGTCGTCTCAATATATAGTACAAGCAATGGCTTCGCGGCGTTAAAAACCGACGGCAGCGTGGTCCAGTGGGGGGGTGGTGGGATTACGGCACCGAGTAGTGTGACTGCCGCTAATTCCGGCGTCATATCAATATATTCTACCGATATGGCCTTTGCTGCGCTAAAAAATAACGGCAGTGTCGTTGCGTGGGAGGAGGCAAGATATGGCGGAACTGCACCTAGTAGTGTCACTGCCGCGAATTCCAATGTCGTAGCAGTTTATTCTACCAGCAGCGCCTTCGCGGCGCTAAAAACCGACGGCAGCGTTGTCGCGTGGGGGGAGGCAAGTTATGGCGGG
>JGI25921J50272_10000007_pt1 | contig 70933 bp, 68 predicted proteins | sample LauGreSu1BDMLBSD_2_FD_50272 | JGI IMG/M metagenome (IMG submission 50272) | reverse complement strand
GTAATTAAAACAATACAAAATTACTTAACTGAAAACAAGGTTGAAAATAGTTTGTATGATAAAATAATGACTGAATTATATACATTACTTTCTGATGATTTGTCATAATATAATTATAGATAATATATGTCATTATATGACCTTACAGGAAACAAAGTATCGTTCACATATGGTCGATTAGTTCAAATAGCATCAGGAAGCTATTATGACGGTTTTGGCAATTCTCTTAATTTATCTGGTTCAGGAACAACTTTAGTTACAGGCAGCACTTATCCAATTACAAGCAGTTGGTCACAAAATACGGTAAGTGCCAGTTATGCTTTAACTGCTTCATATGCATTAAATGGTGGTGGTAGTGGTACAACATTAGTTACTGGCAGTACATATGAAATAACAAGTAGTTGGGCAAATAATGTAGTAAGTGCTAGTTATAGTTTAACAAGTAGTTATAGTAATAATAGCACATCCGCATCTTATTCATTAACAGCAAGTTATTGGAGTGGTAGTGTAATTAGTAGCAGTTATGCTTTAAGTTCATCATATGCGTTAACAGCAAGTTATGCGGATTATGCAGCTACGGTTGGATTATCACAAAATGCACAGGATATTCTTATTTATGTAAAAAATACTTCTGGAGCTATTATACCAAAAGGAAAAGTGGTAAGAATAGTGGGTGTAGATAATAGTGGAAATGTAGCTACAATTGAATTGGCAGATTTTAGTAATGAAAGTGATAGTGCCAATACATTAGGATTTACAAATGAATCATTTGGTATAAATGCATTTGGTTATGTAATAACAGAAGGATATTTAACAACAGTAAATACAAATGGATTTACTTCAGGAGATTTATTATATCTTTCTAGTAGTGGAACATATACAAATATTAAACCAATACCACCAAATCATGGTGTAAGATTAGGTCAAGTTATAAGAAGTCAACAAAACAATGGCAGTATATATGTTAGAATTGATAATGGTGCGGAATTAGATGAATTACATAATGTTATAGACAATTCTACTACAAGTAGTTATGGTGATTTATTAATTAAAAGTGGTAGTGTATGGATTAATAGTAAGAATTTAACTGGCAGTTATATATTATCAGGTAGTTTAAATGTAAATGATGGTATAGTTGCAAATAGTGTTACTGCTTCATTTTATGGTACAAGTAGTTGGACCATACATAGTACCAATGTTGATGGTGGTTATGTTACTGCAAGTGGAATATTAACTAATGGTGATATAATTCCTAATAATCCTAGTGCAAGTTTGGGTACATCAGAATATCCATTTAAATCAATTAGTATTAGTAGTGGTTCACTTAGAATTGCAAATGCAAATCCATTACTAGCAGCAGTTGTATTGAGCAACAATCTTGGTAATTTGGACGTAAGTAGTGGTGGTATTAGACTTATTCAATCTGATAGTTCATTCATTGCGCCAACCGCGTCATTTAGTTATCTTAGCAGTTCATTTAAACAAGTTGGTGATAGAATATTAATTGGAAATGATGTAATCAGTGGTTCATTGCAAGTAACAAATGGTATAACAAGCAGTTTATACGGTACAAGCAGTTGGGCAAATAATACAGTTAATGCTAGTTACACATTAACTGCAAGTTACTTAGTACCAACAAATAACTATACAGTTTCAAATTTAACAGCAAGCAATTTATCAGTAACAGGAACTTTATATGCGTCTACATTTAGTTCAAGCACAATTTATATTACATCAAGTGAGTTTATTGTTGCGGATAATATAATTACATTAAATGCTTTAAATCCACACAAAAGATATGCTGGATTAGAATTACATGATAGTGGAAGCAATAATTTTAGCTCACTTTTATGGGACAGTCAAAATAATTATTTATTTGTAAGCAGTAGTGAAACCGTAGGCAATAGGCAAATTATACTTGGACCTGATAATCAAGTCAATTTAATATCAAATTATATTCCATTAATTAATGGCGGTAATACTATTACTTCTAGTATAATTTATCAAAACAATAGTAATATTGGTGTTGGTACAACATCACCTTCAGCTAAGGTTGATGTGGTTGGTGATGTGCAAGCAAATGCTTTTTATGGTAAGTCTTTTAATTTAACCACAACAAGTGGTCAATCCGCTATATTTGATACTTTTACGTCAACAGGAACTGGAGAAGTTTATGAAGTTACAATTAAAGGCAATCCAAATGCAGGTGAGTCAAGTAATTATCAAGATGTTATTTATGGGAAAATAATTGTTGGTACAGGAAAAACTGGTTCAGTTGCAACTACTTTTATCAATTATGTACAAGAAAGTCCAGATCCACGTTTACTATATTCTAGTGGTGGAAATGCATTAACTGCTTCTGTTTATTTTAATTCTGCATCAGTTGATGTGACGCAGAAAGGTGTTGGACAAAGTACATCAATTAGAGTTGTGATTGGATCATATGCGGTTGGTTATGTAGGAAACAATACAACTGTGAGGTTAAAACAAATACTTTAATATTTATAAAATATGGCAACATTTAGTACAGTAATAGCAAATGGAGTTGGAAATGAAGTGGATGTAGGAATTGGTGTAAATCAACCTACAAATCCATTACATGTATCCTCATCATCAAATCCTGTTAGGTTTGAGGGTGTGGGTGTTGCTACTGACACAAAGTTTTTGACGGTGGATGATAATGGTGTTGTTCATTATAAATTGAGTGGTGCAGATGGAACTTCAGGTTCAAGCGGTACTTCAGGTAGTTCTGGAACAAGTGGTAGTTCCGGTACAAGCGGATCAAACGGTACTTCAGGTAGCTCAGGATCTTCCGGTACATCAGGCAGTTCTGGCACAAGTGGAAGTAGTGGCACCTCAGGATCTTCCGGTAGTTCAGGTACATCAGGTAGCTCAGGATCTTCCGGCACATCAGGCAGTTCTGGATCTAGTGGTACATCTGGTAGTTCAGGCACAAGTGGAAGTAGTGGAACTTCAGGTTCAAGCGGAACAAGTGGAAGCAGTGGTACTAGTGGTAGTTCTGGCACATCTGGTAGTAGTGGTTCTTCTGGTACATCAGGTTCAAGCGGAACGTCAGGCTCTTCCGGATCAAGTGGAACGTCCGGTTCATCAGGTTCAAGCGGAACGTCCGGTTCATCAGGTTCATCTGGTATAGATGGTAATGATTCTTCAAATAGCGGTAGATGGATTTATGCTGTCACTATTACTCCTGGAAGTGGAGTTTTTGGAACGGATAATCCTGTAATGAGTTTAATTGAATATGTCTACATAAATACAGATGCGGCAAACGGAGCAGATTATTCTACATGGCTTTTCGGAGTAGACAGTATACAGGACCTTGGTTACCCTGTCTATTTACAAATCACACAAGTAGGTTCTAACAATATTATTGGTATCTGGAGAGTTATATCCATTACTTCAACAGGTAGTGTTTATGAGTTTCAAGTTGATACGCCACTTGTGGCGAATGGTACCATATCAGATGTTTGTACAATATCATGGGTATACAATGGTATAAGTGGTACATCTGGATCAAGCGGTACCTCTGGGTCATCTGGAACATCTGGATCATCAGGTACAAGTGGTAGTTCTGGCACGTCCGGTACATCAGGTTCAAGCGGATCATCCGGTACTTCAGGTAGCTCAGGCACATCAGGCTCATCTGGTAGTAGTGGAACATCTGGTTCAAGCGGAACAAGTGGTTCTTCGGGTTCCTCAGGTACGTCTGGTTCAAGTGGTAGTTCTGGTACTAGTGGAAGTAGCGGAACATCAGGCAGTTCAGGTACTTCAGGATCAAGCGGTACAAGTGGAAGTAGCGGATCAAGTGGCACCTCTGGTTCATCTGGTACTAGTGTATCTGTGAGTGGTACTACTAATTATGTTGTTAAATTTTCATCATCTTCAACAGTTGCTACAGGATCAATATTTGATAATGGTAATATTGGTATAGGTACAAGCAATCCCTTGGATAAACTTTCAGTAAGTGGAAGTATTGGATTATATGCGGCTGGTACTACTAGAATATATAATGCTATAAATGCAACGGATACAATTAGTATAGAAGGCGCTGGAGGTATAACGTTTAAAACATATAGCGGCGGATTTAACAATGCTATGTTTATCAATACCTCTGGTAACGTAGGTATAGGTACTACAAGTCCTGCTGGTAAGTTACATATAGTTCAAAATAATGCTATAGGTAGATATTCATATTTTGGAAGTAATTCAGGTCTTTTCATTAAAGCTAATGATAATAGTATAAATTCTTTATTGATACTTGAAAACACACAACCAGCAGCAAATTATGGTGTTTCTATAAACTTTAATTTGGGTTATGGAGGAGATCAAGGTACCGCTGGTACAGCAGTATTAGGTTCAAGAATAGTTGCAGCGGAGGAACAAACATGGACATCAACAGAAAGTACACAAGATGCTTATTTAGCTTTTCATACAACATTAAATGGTTCATCAAGTGAAAAAGTTAGAATTACATCTGATGGCAATGTTGGTATTGGTACAACAACTGTTGGAAATAAATTAACAGTTGTTACATCTACTCAATATGACGGATATTATTTGAGAAACTCTAATGGTGTAGTTGGAACAATGTTGGGTGTGGGTACAACTAATGATGATGGAACAATTGGACTTTACAGTAGTGTGGTTCTAAAAACAAATATTACCGCAAATGGAGCATCTTATTTTAATGGTGGTAGTGTTGGTATAGGAACTACATCACCCGCTGGACTTTTAGATGTATATTCATCTGATGGAGTAAGTCAATATGTTAGAAGTTCTGTATCTGCAATTAGATTATTAGCATATGGTGATGGTACAAATTGGATTCAATCTGGAACATCAACAGGTACATCTGCAGCAGATTTAATTTTCAGTAACATGACCGCCACATCTCAGTGGATGCGTATACAAGGTAGTTCAGGTAATGTAGGTATAGGTACAACAAGTCCAAGTGGTAAATTAGAAGTTAGAACAAATGCAGCTTCAACTTACGTATTTAGTGGTACATCTACATCTGGATATACAACAACATTCACAATGGATGATACTGCTAGTTATTTTGGTCATGATAGTGCAGTAAGATCTATAATATTTAGAACTGATTCAACCGCAAGATTAACAATTAAAGGTGATGGTAACGTAGGTATAGGATCATCAAGTCCTGCTTATAAATTAGATGTAAGCGGTACTGGTAGAGTTGGTGATTCATTTTTTATTACAACTGCTACAACCGCAGATGCAAGATTAGAAATTGGTAGTGGTAGAAGTGGTAATGGTAATTCTTATTTAGATTTAATTGGTGATGCTACATATACTGATTATGGATTAAGATTGATTCGTTATGATACTGGTGCAAATGCTAATAGTAGACTGGAACATAAAGGAACTGGTCAACTTCAATTATTTACAGCAGAAGCAGGTTCTCTCACAATCTCAACAAATTCTTCTGAAAGAATGCGCATTGCCGCTGACGGCAACGTAGGTATAGGCACAACAAGTCCTGCTTCCAAATTAGAAGTTTATTCTACATCAAGCATTAATACTTCTAATTATTATGGATTATCAAAATATAATGCAAGTCTTACTTCAAATGCATTAAATGCGCAAGTCGGAATTTTATTCTCCGCACTTTCCACCAGTGGTTTCCCCGCAAATGCAAGTATTCATACAGTACCAATAAGTGATTATAGATCAGGAATAGTATCAACATATTCAGCGGATGCATTTGGTGCTGGTTATTTTTATGTTAATCAATTTATTCCAGTATCATCTGCTACTGTTACCAGATTCGCTATAAATAATGATGGTAATGTAGGTATAGGTACTACAGGACCATCTTCAAAATTACATATATATGATAGTACATATTCATTCACTCGTTGCACTAATACAACAAATGCTGGTCATTATGTAGATATTGGTGCAAATTCAAGTGGACAAAGTTTCTTATTCAGTTATGGCGCATATCCAGTACTAATTGGAACAAATGGAGGTGAAAGAGTTAGAATTGATGCATCTGGTAATTTTGGCATAGGTACAACTTCACCAGATTCCAGATTACATGTTTATTCTACATCGTGGGAACCTACAATTAGATTAACATCAACATCCGGTTCTGTAAAAACATATGGATTGGTAAACAATCCGTATTGGGCAACTGGCTCATTTCACATATACGATTTCACTACTGACAATTCTAGAATTCATATTTCTAGCGGCGGAAATATTGGTATTGCCGTTGGTGCTGCTACACCTGCTAATAGATTAGACGTTGTTGGTGATTTTAGAGTAAGAGCTTCTGGTGCAGCAATGATATTGGATACTGCAGCTACTAGTGATGGTAGAATGGAGTATAAGTATAATGGAACCAGAAAAGCTTTAATTGGAGTAGATAGTGATAATCTTCAAATAGCAGTTGATAGTGGTAATTATTTACAATTCAGAACCAATAGTACTGAAAGAATGAGAATTACCAATGATGGATATGTAGGTATAGGTACGAGTAGTCCAGGTTCATATCTTCATATATACGCTCAAAGTGGTGCCACGGGTGAAATTAGGTTGCAGTCATCAAATGGAAGAACTTATGCGGTAGGATCAACTGGTACTGCATATGGTTCAGCGAATAATTTTATCATATATGATATTACTGGAGCCGCAGAAAGACTACGTATACAATCAGATGGTAATGTTGGTATAGGATTAACTAGTCCAAGTTATAATTTAAGCATTAGTGGTTCTGTTGGTCTTCAAGGTAATGAAGAATATTTATATTTTCATTCAAATTATTCAGTAGGTAATAATGCTCGTGGAAAAATTCGTGTTGTAGGATCAGGAGGTGGTTCTGGTTATGGTGGAGATTTAAGATTTAGTACAAGAAAACCAACCAATGTTTGGAATGAAGACGCTCTTACAATAGATAGTAGTGGTAATGTTGGTATAGGTACAACAAATCCGAGTGTTAAATTGCATATCAGTGGTTCTAGTGATGAAGTTCAAATTGGAACAATTGGGAATGATCAAATTGTTGGTGGCAGAACAGGTGGATCATTTGGTATTGCTACAAAATCTGCAAGTAACGGTAATTTAATATTGACTGCTAATGCAGCACTGTATTTTAGAACAAGTGGCAGTAATGATAGTATGTATATTAGTAATACTGGTATTGTTGGTATAGGTACAACAAGTCCTGGTAACTCTAAATTACATATTTACGCTGATCATATTAGTGGTCATTCAATATTAAAAATACAAACCATAACTTCTATAGCAAGCGGTGGTGTTCCAAGTTTAGCATTCTTTGATGCGGATGGTTCTAGAAACACATTGGTATATGTTGCATCTGACGGTACTTATTTGGCAAATGAAGTGGCTAAACCAATTATTTTTAGCACAAATGGTACACAAAAAATGACCATTACTAGTGATGGTTATGTAGGAATAGGTACATCAACTACAACATCTGGTTTACAAATACAAACTGAAGGAACAAATACTACATCAGGTTCATTCTTGTTTGTAAGATCTACCAATGCAAGTTTTGGTGGTGGTGCTATAGGTGTTGGTTATGATTATGCAGCTGCAGTTGGAAATAATTTTTATCCATTCAGAATTAGAACTGGCGGTACCAATGCAATATTTTTAGTAAATAGTACAGGTGTAGTTTATGCTGGTGATACTACAGGAGCAGTTGCTTATGGTAATCATGATCCATATTATGCTTTTAATCAAGATACTAATACTGGTATGGATTGGGCAGCTGCAGATACATTAGCATTTAAAACAGGTGGTAATGAAAGAATGCGATTAGATTCAACTGGTGGTATCAATATTGGTACTTCAAGTCAATTAAATAGTTCAAGAATTAGCATTGCAGATTTTGCACTTAAAACCTCGGCGGGTAATTGTTTAACATTTGCTACGGCGACAGGTGGTTCTAATGATTTTCAATTAATTATTAGTAGAGGTTCAAATACAAGTGGATATTATGCTTTTCAAGCAGTTGAACAAGGAGTTGGTTATAAAAATATAGTATTTAATCAAAACGGTGGTTATTTAGGTATAGGCACAACGAGTCCTACTGGTGAATTACACATATATGCATCTCAACCAGCATTTAGAATACAAAGTAGTGTTAGCGGAAGCATGCAATTTGGTCAATGGGATGGTACATACAATAGAATACAAAGCAGTGGACGAGATTTTCTATTAATAAGTACTGACGCTACAAACTTAATTTTTAGCACAAATACCACAGAAAGAATGCGTTTAACAAGTGGTGGTAATTTAGGTATAGGTACAACTAGTATTAACGCTAAATTAGACGTATTACAGTCATCTACTTCAAATAATCAATTTAAAGTTTATTCTGATGATAGTACCGCACAATTAAGAACATATAGTACTTCTGACGGATATGGTTTGATTATAAATCAATATTATGCAGTTGCGGGCAGTCCTTATTTAAGAAGCGCTGATTTTGTAGCATCAACCGGTGACGTTTCATCTACCATGATGAGATTTTTTACCAAAGATTATTCATCCAATCCAGCTGAAAGAGTTAGAATTACTTCTGATGGTAATGTTGGTATAGGTGATAGTGCTCCTTCTTACAAATTGGATGTAAGTGGTAGTGTAAGAATATATGGTTCACCAAGTAATGGTGGATTAATTTTCCGTGGTAGTTCATCAACTCAAGGTAATATACGTCCATCAGTTGGTAATGGTACAGTATTGATCAGTGATGATAGTGGTGGTGCTACCAGAGGTATGACAGTCAATAATAATGGTGGTATAACAGTTAGTACAGCTAATGCTTCACAAAACATCATTGAAGGTCAAGCAAATGGTAGTCAAGTAATGTGCTTAAACTATAATGGTAACATAGGTCTAGGTACGAGTAGTCCTACTGACGCATTATATGTTCTAAAGGCAAGTGGTGATTCTAGCGCTACATTTAAAGCAGCAAGTGGAGGAGCTGAAATAAATCTTGATGCTACTAATGGATATGCTGCAGTAAAACTTTATTCATCTGGTACGGAAAAGTGGAGAATTGGTCAAGTAGGTGATTCAAATGGATTTCAAATATGGCAATCAGGTACAGGAGCTAGATTGTATATTAATTCAAGTGGTAATGTAGGTATAGGCACTACAAGTCCTGCCTATAAATTAGATATTGTTTCTGGTTCAATGAGAGTTGCATCTGGTGCTGGTGCTGGTGAAATTAATTTTGGAACACTTGATCCTTCATACATTTATTTAAAACTTGATAATAATTATGATTTAACTTTGGCTCAAGATGCTTCATCAAATAATGGTTTATATCTAGCTGGTGCTGGTAATGTTTATGTTAGCATTGACTCAAATAATAATGGAACTACAAATGCTTTCATTGTTCAAAACAATGCGATAAAAGCTGGTACAGAATTATTCAGAGTAAGTGAAAGTGGAAACGTAGGTATAGGATCATCAAGTCCTGCTGCAAAATTGGATGTAGCTGGTAATAGTAAATTGGGGTCATCAATATCAAATGTACATCAAATAACTGGAAGTTTATCAATTACTGGGTCAGTTAGTGGAATTAATACAGAATCATTTCATCCATTTTTGTTAGGATAAATTAAAATTCAAAAATATATATAGCATATGCCAACCACTTATAAAATTTTAGGACAAACAAATCCAACAACCGCGAGTGTTCAAACAGATTTATACACAGTTCCCGCATCAACATCAGTAGTTTGTTCTACATTAAATATAGCAAATCTAACTACCGTAAGCGGATCATTTAGAATTGCAGTAATACCATCAGGCTCATCATTACAATTAAAAAATTATTTAGCATATGATACACCACTTCCATCAAATGATAGTATTGCATTAACCATTGGTATGACGCTTGGACAATTTGATAAAATTCAAGTGTACGCATCATCAATCAGCCAATCATTTAATCTATTTGGAACAGAAATAACTTAATATGCAATTAAAAACATTAAGTACTTCAAGATACAATAGCACAAACGCTGTTGCATATGTACAACCAAGTGGTACAACCAAAGCTATATTTGGTTATGGTTATAGTAGTGCAAATGTATCTATTACCAATCTGGTATCAAATACAGGCGTGGTCGCAACTGACACAACAGGTGTAGGTACTGCTAGACAAGGTTTAGCAGCTTCAACATATGGAAATGATAAAGCTATATTTGGTTATGGTTATAGTAGTGTACAGGTATCTATGACAAATTTGGTATCAAATACCGGTGTAGTTGCTACTGATACAACAGGTGTTGGTACTGCTAGATTTGGTTTAGCAGCAGCTGTGTATGGCACTGATAAAGCTATATTTGGTTATGGAACTACAAACGGTAATAATGACACTGCCGTAACTAATAAAGTTTCTAATACAGGTGTAGTTTCTACAGATACAACTGGTGTAGGCACTGCAAGACAATTCGTAGCAGCTGCTGGTTACGGTACTGACAAGGCTATATTTGGTTATGGATCAACTGGACAATTTACTCCTGTATCTATGACAAATTTGGTATCGAATACAGGTGTAGTTGCTACTAATACAACAGGCGTTGGTACTGCTAGATCTGGAGCAACTGCAGCAGGTTATGGTACTGACAAAGCTATATTTGTATATGGTGGTAATTATGATGTATCTATTACCAATTTAGTTTCTAATACAGGTGTAGTTTCAACAGATTCAACTGGTATAGGTTCATATAGAACTAAACTAGGAGGATCTGGTTATGGTTATGACAAGGCCATAGTTGCATATGGATTTGGTAACGCAACTGGAGGTAATAATAAAAATATGTCCAATTTGATATCAAATACAGGTGTAATTGCTACTGATACTGCTGGGGTGGGTACTGCTAGATATGCGGTAGCAGCCGGAGGATATTCAACGTCTTAAAATATATATTAAATAACATATGACATCAAATTTAAATTCAGAGTTTAATTATCGTTATCAAGTAATAGGAAGTACCCTTTGGGAAAAGTTAAAAACATTAAAAGGTTTTCTTGTGGGTAGAAAAAGAGCAGCTGGTTTGGAACAAAAAGATATTGTTGATGCATTAAAGTTAACTAATATTAGTGAACCAAAATTAATACAATAATATGAAACTTTATAAATTACCAGCTAATAATTTTGAGTCGTTATTTGGAAATCCAATAGAAAGAAAACAAGTAAATGATGTTGTAATAATTGCACAAACGCCAGATTGTTCCAGTTTCTTGGTATTATCCAAAACAAATTATTCTGCGTTTGAACCATTTGACGGTTATGACGGTTTTGATTTTACATACAATCAAGAATGGGGATTAACAATAAATGAAGAAGTAGTTGTAAGAACCATATCTGATCTCCGTAAAAATGCATATCCACCAATGGCAGATTATTTGGATGCAATTGTAAAAAATGATACGGCTGCGTTACAAGTTTATATTGATAAATGTCTTGCGGTAAAAGCTAAATATACTAAATTAGAAAATAAATAATTTATGTATTACGGACCACAATGTGTTAGAAATGGATTGGTATTAGCACTAGATGCGGCTGATAGAAATAGTTATAGAGGCAGTGGTACCACTTGGACTGATTTAAGTGGTAATGGATATAATGGAACACTTACTAATAGTCCAACTTTTAACAGTACAAATGGCGGATCTATTGTATTTGATGGAATTGATGATTATTCAATAACTACATTCAGTTCAACTTTAAATTTAATTAATGACCCAACAACAAACGGAGGAATTATATCATTTAGTGTATGGGTCAATGTTATTTCTAATACAACTGGTGGATATATAATATCCTCCGGCGGTGAAACTAGTTCTACTGGATTTTGGATGGCAAATCAAAACGGAGCTCCGGAAGTTGGTGTAAAAACCACTTCAAAAGTGTGGTATAAGTTGATTACAAGTGCAGATTTTCCATTGAATACATGGATCAATTGGTGTGTTGTGGTTGATAACACAAATATGTCTCTTTATAAAAATGGAGTCTTTTACTCTATCACATCATCAGCAGGTGTTTCTGTTAGTTCTCAATTTTCAAGATTTACTTTAGGAACACCGACTGCTATTTTGGCAAGCTATTGTGGCAATAATAGAATAGGAAACGCTTTAATTTACAATAGAGCATTAAGTGCAACTGAAGTGTTGCAAAATTATAACGCACAAAAAACAAGATTTGGTTTATAATTATATTATATGGCATTATCCAGAGGTCCAAAGATAGTTACAAGTGGTTTAGTATTAGCACTAGATGCGGCTGATAAAAATAGTTATAGAGGTAGTGGCACTAGTTGGCTTGATTTAAGCGGTAATAACAATACTGGCACTCTTACCAATGGTCCAACTTTTAGTGGGGGTAATGGTGGAAGTATTGTATTTGATGGTGTAGATGATTACGTCTCTATAACAAACAATTCAACTTTAAGACCATCAACTGAATTAACTATAGAGTATATAATTAAAGGTACAACTCCTAGTGGATGGTGTCCTATTATAGGATACGGCAACGGTGACTATACAAATGGAAATTATCTTTGTTGGGTAGAAACTGGCGGTGCTTTACAGTCTTTATGTAGAATAAACAACGGCGGAGTAATTGAATATAGACAATATTCTGGTATAGGAATTTCAACTACTACACTAAAATGTATGAGTTTTACAATGAAAATTGGAGACTCAATCAAGAGTTATTATAATGGTGTAAATACAAATACCGCAACTAATTTACCAGCCGGTGGATCATTTTATTATGGTGGTACGTCTTCACCATATCAGATAGTTGGTCTTGGCGGTGCGTGGTTAAATGGTAGTATATCGTTTTTAAGATTATATAACAGAGCATTAACAGATGTAGAAGTATTACAAAACTATAACGCAACAAAAACAAGATTTGGATTATAAAATTTATGAATAATGTAACAATATACGAAAATAGGGAGTTTATGATATTTAATGTGAGTGAATTAAATGTCATAGATTTTACACAAGTAAAAGAAACATCAATCGATACTGTACGTAAAAGTGTTGATCTAGCTAAAACATTTGTTAAATGGGATGGAGCTACACCTGAGTGTGTAAATAACTTAACCACAAAAGAAGGTCCATATACATACGAAGAAATGTTAACTATATTGGCTACACCTGAATGGACAGATCCTAACCCAGCAATTAAACCATAATAAGTTATGGCAGGATCATCAGGACCAGATTTAATTACAAATGGATTAGTATTAGCACTAGATGCGGCTGATAAAAATAGTTATTTGGGTTCAGGTACCTCTTGGTATGATTTGAGTGGTAATGGATACAATGGTACACTTATTAATGGATCAACTTTTAGTAATTCCTATAGAGGTGGAATTGTGTTTGATGGAACTGATGATTATGCTCCAACCGGAGTTTCTTCTACTACTATAACACCAACTAATAGTTGGACTGTTAGTATGTGGTGTAGTTTAAACAGTTATCCGGTAGTATCAGGAACTAATAAAGAAGGCATCTTATATGGATATGCATATTATGGGGGATTGGGAATATATGCAATATCCGTTTCAACTGGAAACGTAGGTGTATATGGATTTTTTAGATCTGATACAGCATCAGTAGTGATAGGTCCATATACATGGACTACAAATACACCAACAATGTTTACATTGGTTCACATTTCTGGAACAGGATGTAGATTTTTTGTAAATGGTTCATTTTTAAATTCTAGTTCTACTACTGGTGGGAGTTGGCCAAATTATATGCCAAATCCATTTAATTTAATATTTTCTTACGCAGGCGTATATGGTGGAGGTACGCAGACTTATATTAATTATCCTATAACCGCATATTCATCAAATGTATATACTAAAGCTTTAACTGATACAGAAGTACTTCAAAACTATAACGTAACAAAAACAAGATTTGGATTATAATAAATATTTTCAAAAAGTTCTTACTATTTAATAATGATATGACAAAACAAGAAGCAGAAAAAAAGGTATATGAGTTGACAGACAAATTATTGTTTGTAAAAAAAGATTTCAAAGATATTGCCGCTGGTTATAAAGAAAAAATCAAGGAAATTGAAAATGAAATCAAGGCAGTAATGGAAGAATCACTCGCAAATAGTGGACAAAAAACTCCTTAATATATAAACATATGGAACAAAATACAATTAATCTAGCTGATCTAAATATTCATGAATTAAAAGCTCTTGCTTTTGATGAATATGTAAAAATTAACATTTCAAACAACAATTTATCAGTTCTTAACCAAGAATTGGCAAAACGTCAACAAGCAGGTGTAGCTGACGCAGAACCTGTTTATTCAAAACCAGAAACACAATAGTTATTATACAATCATATGGAAAAAAAATTATCTGATCTAACAGTAGTAGAGTTGAAAAGCCTTGCTTATGATGAATTGGCTAAACTAGAAACCGCTCAACAAAATCTTAGAATCTTGAATCAAGAAATTAATAAGAGATTCCAAGAACAACAACAAACTCAACAAGGTACTTTCACACCACCAACCTTGTAAAAATTTAAGTTCAGTCCAAAAACAGTATACCCTAAGATTTTAATTTCTTAGGGTATTTTTGTGTATATTTATAATATTATGAATATATTAATAAACTCTACGTCAACTAATTTTGGTCCTGCAGGTCAATGGGTATATATAAACGGTGAAGGATTTGTAATAGACGGTACTACTGTTTTATTAAATGATCAACCAGTAGAAAATTTAAAAGTATACCATGAAGGATTAATAGCATTTTCAATTCCAACTAATATATCAGACGGATTTAAATCAATAAAAATTCAAACAAGTGAGGGTGAATATGCATCTGATGTATTTTTTGAAGTTGGTACACCAACACAACCACCAACTGTTGGAAGTATTGCTGTAAATAATATGGATAAGTGGATATTTGTAACAGGTGAAAACTTTGTGTGGGATCAAACATCAGTTATTTTCAATGAAAAAACCGCAAATTGTTTTGTATATTCAACATTTTCCTGTGGGTTTAGTAAAAATATAAATGAATTAGTTACATCATTAACCTTGACAACACCAAATGGTTCTGTTACATATAATTTAGAATGATTATATGGTTTACTGGACAACCCAATAGTGGTAAAACTACATTAGCTTTAGAATTGACTCATCATTTACATGAAATGCGTAAAGATCTTACCGCAATCATAATAGATGGTGATTCATTAAGAACAATTACAAAAAACGTAGACTATTCAAAAGATGGTAGACGTAAAAATGTACAAACTGCTATTAATTTATCTATCAATTCAGATACAACTAATGATTATACTATTGTAGCACTTGTATCACCATTTAGAGATTTACGTGAGTCATTAAAAAACAACAACAAACACGTTGTTAAAGAAGTGTATCTACATAGTAACAGATTACGTGAGGGTAAAATGGTAGATTACTATGAACCACCGTTAAATAATTATCTTGACATTGATACTGATAAGTATACAATACAAGAATCAATTAAATTAATCTTAGACTATATCAAATGAAAGCAATAATTGCAATGTCTGAAAATAGATGTATTGGAAAAGAAAATAAAATTCCATGGTATATTCCAAATGATTTCAAATGGTTCAAAGAATTTACCACAGGCAAAAAACTTATTGTGGGTAAAAACACATTTGATACTCTTCCTATGCTCAAGAATAGAGAAATTCTTGTATTGACCAGAAAAGTAGAAGAATTGAGTGAGATTCCAAATCAATATCTTATTAATAAAAATGATCTTACAGGCAAAATTATCAGTGATGTATCAGATCTAGATCCAGACATAATTGTCACGGGTGGAGCTAAAACATATGTTAGATTATTACCATATATTACAGAATTTTATGTTACTCATATAAATGGTAGTTATGATGGTGATACATTTATGCCACCATTTGAAGATTTGTTTACTAAATTTGAGTTGGTAAAAGAATTTGACGGACACAAAGTTATCAAGTATACTAAGTAATATGAACAAAGTAGACACAGAATATTTCAGAATTGTCAATGATATTTTGACAAACGGAAGACTTAAAAAGAACAGAACTGGTGTAGATACAATTGGTATTTTTGGTGCTCAAGCCAAATACAATGTGGATCTAAACGCATTTCCTCTATTAACCACCAAGAAAGTTCATTGGCCAGCAATCGTGCATGAATTGCTTTGGTTTATCAGTGGCAGCACCAATATCAAGTATCTTGTTGATAACAATGTTCGTATTTGGAACGAATGGGCATATAAGAAATATTCTGATTGGTGGGAAAATAGAGCAAAATTCTATACTTCTCCAGAAAATATGGAGAGAGACATTCCAGCGGTGCAAGAGAACAAATTGACACAAGAAGAATTTGTTGAAAAAATTAAATTTGATGAATCGTTTGCAAATAGATGGGGTGAATTGGGTGAAGGAACTTATGGTGGAATGTGGAGATCCTTTCCATTTTACACTATGGATAACGAATTTGTTGGGTCATCCACCGTTACGGGGCAAGGATCTGAAAGTTGGGTATTTGGACAAGTGGATCAACTACAAAAAGTAATTGACAAGCTCAAAACCAATCCAGATGATCGTCGTATGATTGTCTCAGCATGGCATCCATACTGGGTAGATCATTGCGCCTTACCTCCGTGCCATTGTCTATTCCACTTTCATACAGAAGAATTGACTTTGGAAGAACGAATTGATATTTTACAGAAACAAGTTGGTCCTGTAAATCTTCCTAAATTTGAAATGTGGATCATTCAAAAATTGAATGAAGAGAATATTCCCCACCGTCGTTTGAATTGTTTGTTATACCAAAGATCCGTGGACACTGCACTTGGAAAACCATTTAATATTGCAAGTTATGCATTGTTAACTGCAATGATTGCACAAACTGTTAATATGGTTCCAGGTATGTTTACACATTCAATGGGTGATACTCATATCTATGTAAATCACATTGAAGGATTGAAGTTACAATTAACTAGAGAACCAAAGAAACTACCTAGAGTTTGGTTGAATCCAGAAGTTAAATCACTGTTTGATTTCAAGTATGATGATATCAAACTATTAGATTATGAGTTTCATCCAACAATTAAGTTTGATGTAGCTGTTTGATATCTGTATTTTTATTAAACTTTTTATTAACCCAACAATTAAAGCGGAGGTAGCAGTATGAAATATAAATATAGTGTTAGAATACATAATGTATCTACTACAGAAGAATTGGAAACTATAATGAACGAATATGGTTCAAAAGGTATTCGTGTCATNAAAGCAGATTTCATATGTACTAAAATAGTTAATTGTAGACAAGAAGCTAGATATACTCTATACTTAGAAGAGAAAATTAAAAAATCAAGAAAATTATGAGTTATTACTTAATGTTAGATGATATTCGTTCAATGTCGGATGTCAGAAAATATACCAAATTGCCAGATGTGCCAAATGAACATTGGGTTGTTGTCAGATCATATAATGAATTTGTTGATACTATCAACAAACTTGGGTTACCAACATTCGTATCATTCGATCACGACATAGCATCATCTCATTATGGACATGGTTTACAAGGTGATGATATTCCATACGATTCATATACTGAAAAGACTGGATATGACGTTGCAAAATGGTTGGTTGATTATTGTATGAAGAAGGGTGTTAAACATCCTCCATATGTAGTACATAGTATGAATCCAGTGGGTAAACAAAATATTATTAGTTATGTTGAATCGTATAATAGAACAGTTTAAAAATAAACTTTACACTGCTTTAACTTATTTAACAGTTGTATCTTTTATATATTTAATCATTGCAAGTATTGTGTTTGCTTTTAGACATCCATGGGCAACTGATATGGAAAGATTTATTCATATTGGTGATGCATTGATGTTTAATAAAATATCCTACAAAGAAATGAGAGAAGAATATGAAGAGCGCTGATAATGTTATTGAATTAACAGAAAAAGATAGTAAAAAATACATCAAGTTAAAAGAAGGTGAAAATATCAAGTCAGATGATTTGATTTACATTGAAGAAAATACTTATGCAAAAGTAGGTAAAGGTAATGTACTGTGTAAGTATAAAGTTACAAAGTATAGTACAGTTTTACGGGAAAAATAATATGAAAGATCAAGATTCAATTTTTTTAATTTGTGATTGTTATGAACACGGACTTTTAGTAGAAAAGTTTAAAGATGAAAATGAAGTATCATTAAGCTTGTTTGAAAGAGGTCTTAGTGGTAGAACACTTGGATGGTCTGAGAGATTAAGATGGTGTTGGCAAATTATTAGATATGGCAGACCATGGTCAGATTTTGTTATTTTGAATGAAGAAAATCAACAACAGTTAAAAGATTTTCTAAACAAAAAGATTTAATTTGTGAGTGGTTATCACAGATTAATTAGTATATAAAACCAACAATAAAAACTAAATATTAGGATAAAATTATGTCTAATAAGACAAATAAAAGTGCAGAAACGGTAGCTTCTTTTTCAAAGAAGTTTGTAGTAGTACGTAGTGGTACACGGGTAAGTGAATTGGTCTATGAATCAAAACAAGATGCAAAGATTGAGTTTGATCATTGGTCTGGTATTTTAAAGCGTTGGCCAGACGGTACTAAAGTTGAAATTGCAGAGTATGATGAAAAGAAACATAAGGTATAATTATGAATAAATCAATTGGACTAAGAGAACAAATCAGAGACGCAACCTCAAATGAAGAAGTTCAATCTTTATTGAACGTTGGAAAAACATTTGAATGGGCTACACCAAGAACTAAACTCAGTTGGAAACACACTGCAAATAGAACTCTTGAGAAACTAACATCTGCAACAAAAACTGCGGAGGTAAATTCAGAAGAAAAGAAAGATAAGAAGAAAGTTTCTAAAAAGAAGTAAGCAATATATATCTAATATAAGAACCAAAACGTCACTAAATAGTTTCCTATTCAGTGGCGTTTTTTGCTTTTAAATTAAATAGGTTGATATTTATGTTAGTATGCCAAAAGCATCTACAAAAAAATATAAACCATATTTGTTACCGTCAGAATTTAGTGAGATGGAGAGATTTATTGAAGTTAATAAAACTTTGATGACGGAACAAGTAATTTCGTCTATTGAATATGCTTTAGACAAAAATTTAAATGTTGTTGAAGTATTTTCATTTAAGGATTCTGATTTTGTTGTTACGTTGCCATTTGAACAATTTAAAGATAATTTGTTACACGTATACAATTATTACATTCAAATGGAAAAATATGAACTTTGTACTCGAATCAAAAAAATAGAGACAAAATTGGACAGTGAATTAAAAAAAATAAACACGCATGAAAAAAAACAAAAAGAAAAATAATAGCGTTCAAAACAATACTCCAACAGAGGAACAAAAAATTGACAAAAGTCCAATTGTATATCAAAAATCAAAATTAAGAAATGAACTTTCAATATATGAAAGAGAATTAACAGAAAAACAAAAACAATTTGTTGAAATTGCTTTAAATAAAGAAACAAAAATGGTATTTGTCAGTGGTCCTGCAGGTACTTCCAAAACATACATTACTATATATGCTGCTCTTAAACTACTAAATAGTAAAAAGATCAGTGATCTATTGTATATCAGAAGCGCAGTAGAAAGTTCTGATAATAAACTTGGATTTTTGCCAGGTGAAGCACATGAAAAAATGGCACCATATATTCAACCATTATTGGAAAAATTATATGAAATGCTTCCAAAACATCAAATAGATCAACTAGAAAAAGAAGAACGTATTGATAGTATTCCCCTTGGATTTTTACGTGGATTAAACTGGAATGCAAAATGTATCATTGCAGATGAAGCTCAAAATATGACTTCAAAAGAACTAATTACTCTAATTACCAGAACAGGTGAATTTAGTAAAGTGTTCATTATGGGTGATCCAGAACAATCTGATATTAATGGAAAAAGCGGATTTACTAAAGTTTTAAGTCTATTTGATGATGAAGAAAGTCGTCAAAATGGTATATTTGTCTTCAAATTTGATGAAGATGACATTGTAAGAAGTGCTTTAGTAAAGTATATTATTAAAAAAATCAAAAAGATGTCTTAATTTATATTTATATATATCTTAAGACAGTATGCCCTCAGAAAATAAAACAATTACAAATTTAGATTCATTGTCTGCTACCGCAATATCAGACAATGATCTATTTTTATTTGTAGACCTCAAATCCAATGAAATTAAGAATATTGCTGCAAGTGAATTTGCACAATATAATGTAACCGCATCAGGTATTTTAACCACATTAGTAAGCGGATCATTTACGGGAAGTTTTACTGGATCATTAACAGGATTGATACAATCTTCTTCATATGCAAAAACTGCATCATTATCATTAACAAGTAGTAATCTGTTTTATAATGGATTAAATAACGGTACTGCATCATATAGTGTAAATTCAGCTATGTCAGATTATGCACTTAGTGCAAGTTATTCATTAAGTTCTTCATATGCAACAACTGCTTCATATTCAATCACTGCGTCACAGGCATATGCAACTGGATCTACACATTCAATATTAACTACTGGTTTATCTGATTATGCGTTAAACGGTCTATTATCAAATACATCATCTTATATAAAATATAACGGACAAAATAATGGTACAGTATACAGATCAATAATAACTGAAACTGCAAACTATTGTTTAACCGCTTCAAATTTACAAGATGATAATACAACAATTGTTGCTAGATCAATTACATCAAGTTTTGCACAAACTGCGTTAACATCATCTTTTATAGTATCTGCTTCTGTTTCAAATTTTGCGGAAACATCATCTTTGGGATCAAATGTTGTTTTTTCTTATGTTAGATTTAGAATACAATCTGCAAGTACTGAGGGTAAATATGAAATCATACCAGAACGTTGGTACAATATTTCAAATGTAGGTATGTCACCAAATCCTTTAACTGGCGCAGACACTTATGACATTCAATTTGACGTAAAATACAAGGATTATGCAAAACCTTCACTTGATAATAAAAATGCTTGTATAACAAAATTTAAACCAACTGTTATAAGTAATTTTGAATTTGGAAATTTATCAGAATTGCAAAAATCTAAACAAAGCGGGGATAATAATAAATCTTTAATACCATATTATTTTACTTCAAATGGTTATTCTTGCACTGATGCCGGTTTTGTTTTGAAATTTACTTTAGCAGGTCTTGATGATGATGATGACGCTATAAAACCACGTAATTTTAAATGGTCAAGTGACGGTAAAATATCAACAATAGCAAATGATTTGTTGGAAGGATCAGTTTTTACCGCTATAGTTTACATTGATCCAAACGGAATTGATGTTAATACACCACCTGTGAATATTGACGGTGGATCATTTGTAAATCATAAGAAAGCATGTAATTAATTTGAATATTTATTATAAACTATGGATCAAAAAATTACAGATTTAGATTTAATAACAAAAGATGAAATGAATAATAACAATTTATTATTCATACAAGATATTTCTGAATCTGAAACAAAGAACATGGTGATATCAGATTTGACTCAATATACTATTAGTTCATCAAATATTTTATCATCTTTAAGAAGTGGATCATTCACAGGAAGTTTTTATGGTATTGTAAGCGGGTCAACATCATCATCATCTTATTGTGATACTGCTAGTTATGCACAAACTACATTTTTATTAAATTATATACCAGGAATAAGTAACGGATCAAGTTCATATTCACTTTATTCACTTTCATCATCACTTTCAGTCAGTTCATCTTTCAATATATCTGCATCATTTTCAGTTACGTCATCATATTCAAATAAAACAGCTTATGTATCAGTATTAACTGCAAATACATCATCAACGTCATTAACCGCATCAAATGTTAACTATTCATCATATTCAAATACCGCTTTGTTTTTGAATTATAATGGAATTGATAATGGAACATGTTTACGTTCAATTATTGCTGAGAATGCAAGTAACTCTTCAATAGTAAAAAATTTAAGACCAGGTAATACATCTACATCTTCACTTGCAATATCATCAAGTTATGCATTATTTGCTGAAAAATCATTTTATATAAAACAAACTGAATACTCAAAAAATAGTGCAAAATCACAATATACATCAAAAAATGTATATGCTTATATAAATTTTCAAGTTACTGGTATAAATAAATTTGATATATATAGTTGGAAAAATATAAGAACAACAGATCCTATTAAATGGAAACAAACAGGTCCATTTGGATTATTTTATATTTATTTTGATAAATTTACTGAAGTTGGAACTACAACAACGGTTGTATCTGATTGGAATTTTGAAACTTCACTTTTTGTTGTTCCAAATAATATATTCAAATCATATTCACTTCCAAACAAACATTATGGGATGGTAACAGGTGTTTGGAGTGTTACTACTCAAATTGTATCACCAACTTTTGATGATAGATATTTAAAAGCAAGTAATAATAATCCAAGTAACATGTTAATTGGATCTACATTTTCAGTAGTTGCTTATAAATCAACACAAAAATTTCCAGAAGAAGTATCTTTAGGATCTACAAATACTATAATTCAAGTAGGAGGATGTGCAGCATTATAATTTTATGTCACATATAATAACAGAATTAAAAAATCTATCATTAGGAGAAGTTACCAATAATGATTTTATTGTTGTGACTGAAGTTACTAATAGTTTAGGTGAAATTCAAACTAAAACTATGAACTTAGGTGAGTATACTAAGTACAACATAACTTCATCAAATGTACTAAAATCATTTAGATCAGGATCACACAGCGGCACATTTATAGGAAATTTGACAGGTTCTTCATTGTCATCATCTGTATCAATAACCGCTAGTATTTCCAATACAACAAATTATTTGGGTTATTCTTCAAATAATGGTACATCATCATATTCTATAAATGCAAATAGTGTACCTATAAATTCAAATAGTTCATATGCATTAACATCATCACATGCAACAAATTCCGTTACTTCTTCAAGATCATCTTATGTAAATATATCACCATATGTACCAGATGAAACAATTACATATAGAGCAGACACATCTGATTTCTCAAATAATTCTATTACCGCGTCAAATTCTCAAAAAACTAATTATATAAATTTTGACGGCACTGATAATGGTATTATTTATCATGCAATCAGTAGTGATACCTGTTCATATGCATCAGTTGCAACCGGTTTATCATATCCAAATACATCAACCGCAAATAGATCAATAACATCAAGTTATTCTTTTACGTCAATATCATCTTCATATTCACTAAGTTCTTCTTACACAGATTTTTCAACAAATTCTATTTTATCAGAAAGTGAAGCTCACGCATACGTTACACTTCTTATAAATGGAACATCAACTCAATTAGAAGATGCAATTAAAAATGGAAATATAAACAGTGTGGTTAGTATAAAACAATATTATAATATTAATAAAGTTATAATAAGTCCTGGATATAACAACTCAATTGATATTATAGTTCAATATGAAAATGAATTGATTGATGAAAAAACCGCACTTATTAAAATAGATAGTTCTAGCAGATTGCAATATGATGATGCAGCATATCTTAATGATAATGATTTATATAATTATAATGAACAATTAAAGGCAGATAATATGACAGGAGGACCGGATGCAGTACCGTGGGACATAACAACAGGAAAAAGTTGTTCAAAGAGTACCGCTAAAATAACTTTAATTGGAAAAAACTTTGGATCTACAGGTACAAGTGGAGGGTTTTTAGGGTTAGGTGGAGGAGGTTCTGCAGTACAAACAGAAATACCAGCATCTAAAGCATTTAATAAATCTTACATTTCATTGATTGTATTGAACGCAAACGTAATTGGTGAAGGAAAAAATTACCCAGAAATCCCACCAACTACAATTGCTCCAAAATGTTAAGGTGTTTATTTTAATAAAGTAAAATGAATATAATACCAAAACTACTATATTTATAATTTATAGTGAATTATGTCAATAAAAATTAGTCAATTAAATGAGATTTCCGCTTCAAACATGAGCGGTTCTAATTATTTTCCAATAGTTTCAGACTATGAAGCTCCCGCATTTACAGCATCAACATACAGAGTATTAGTATATCAATTTCAGTCATTTATCTCAACCGGTAGCTTTACTGGATCATTTTATGGACTATCTTCTGGATCATTTATTGGAAATTTAACAGGAAGTATAAGTGGTAATGCAAATTCATCATCATTTTCTACATTTGCACTAACTGCTTCTTATTTGTCTTCTAATAATCTTGCTACATCAAGTTATTCTATTAGTGGTGGATTTGCTTATTCAAGCAGTTACGCAGATTCTGCTGCAAGTTTATTATATCCAAATTTATCTACTGCAAGTTTTTCTATTAGTAGTTCTTATGTACAAACTAGTAGTTATTCAGTAACTAGTTCATTTGCAGAAACAAGTAGTTATGTAAATCAATCAACGTACTCAATTACTTCATCATATTCACAAGTATCAAATTTGAGTTATTCTTCAACAAGTGCAAGTTATAGTTTAACCAGTTCACTTTCATTGAGTAGCAGTTACGCATTGACATCATCAAGAGCTATAACAAGTAGTTATAGTATTAGATCATTTTTAGCAGATACAAGTAGTATTAGTATTGTTGCAAATACTGCTATAACTAGTTCATATGCTTTACAGGCATTGAATTCAACTAATGCTGTTACTGCATCATATGTAATTACCGCATCATATTTGGATGTATTTACACCAAAACGTAAAGTAATCTTTTCTACACCAGGTACACATTCATTCCAAATCAAAAAGAATGACTTATCTGTTCTTTCCGGNAGCGGACCATTTACCATGAGAGCTACTGCAATTGGNGCTGGTGGTGGTGGTGCTGGTGCAACTTCAACTGGTATAAATGATGGTGGCACAGGAGGTGGTGGCGGAGCATCTGCTCAAGGAACCTCATCCTTTACTCCAAGTACTATTTTCACAATTGTAGTTGGTGGTGGTGGAGCTCCAGGAACTGGATCATCAAATGGATCAGGAGCATATGGTAGTTCTGGTCAAAATGGAACTGATTCTTATTGTTATAAGATATCAGATAATTTTTATTTGGCGTATGCTGTTGGTGGCGGTGGTGGACAAGGAGGAGTATTAAATCCAAATAGTGGTTCCGGTGGATCATCTGCACTATGTTCTGGAAGTATTTTTGTATATTCTGGTGCTGATGGAGAAAAATCCACAACACTTTCAGGTTCTGCTGGTGGATGTTGTTTTTATGGCGCTATGGGAGGTATTCAAAACCCAGCAATTTCTACAAGTCCAAGTTCATCATGGAACGGATATGAGGGTGATTATCCGGGTGGAGGCGGCGGTGGTGCAAGTTCATTCTTGTCTGTAGGAGTGATTAATGGTGGAAGTGGATCACATGGACAAGTAATACTTGAATGGTAAAATTTGAATTTTTCCTAACTGTATATACGCATGAAAGATTTATTCAAATTTGAAAGACTTGTTGGAATATCATCCTTGTTTATAGCAAGTTGTGCTGCATTTTTCAGTATAATTGGTATTGGAATGTTGTTTAGTGGATCTGCGTTAGCATCCATGATTATGGCAAGTTCACTAGAAATAGGTAAATTAGTAGCTACCAGTTTTTTATATAGATATTGGACCAAAACTAAGTTGTTACTCAAGATATACTTGATTTCAGCAGTTGTAATATTAATGATTATTACTTCATTTGGTGTTTTTGGATATTTGACATCAGCATATCAACAATCCGCAATTGAAAGTAAGTTGGCGGAAGATAAAATTTTAGTTATTAATGATCAAAAGAAGTATACTGAAGATAAAATTAATTCCGCAAAGAAAAGAATTGAATCTATTGTTGCTTTAAGAAACAGTCAAGAAGCAAGATTGGGAGAAAGTATGACAAATGTGGTTATTAGTCGTAATCCAATTCAATTGGCGCAAATACAAGAACAAACCAAAGAGTTGATAGACAAGAGTGAAAAAGACATTGAATCTGAAAACGGTAAGATACAAAAAGGAATAGATGAATTACAATCATTTGACAAGAAGATTGCTGAAATTAAGATGGAATCAGGAAGTAAAAAGGACATACAAACATTTAAATTTATATCAGAACAATTCAATGTAAATATGAATACTGGTGTTACTTGGTTTATTGTTGCTCTTATATCAGTATTTGATCCGTTAGCTATATGTTTATTGTTAGCATATAATACTACATTGAATTTTACTGATAAAGTTGAAAAGCCAAAAGAAAAAGATGATATAAAGATATATCAACATCAAGATTCAGTAATTGAATCAGAAGAAAATGTAGAATCTATAGTAGAACAAGCAAAAAAAGAAGCGCAAGAAGAAGTTAAAAATGAAAAAATAATCAAAGAGATAGTTACTGAAATCAAGGAAGTTCCTGTTGAAAAGATTGTGGAAAAAGAAGTTGTTAGAGAAGTTCCATCTAACAAAGGACCACATTTTAGTTTTTAGTAAAATAAAATTAAAATTTTTGAATAAAAATGTTGTTTTTAACTTATTATCTAATATATTTAGATATCAGTCTAAATTATATATATGGATATTGCAGATATTAAAGAAATAATGTCGCTTCTAAATGAAGCAAAGAACAGTGAAAACTGGGATTTAGTTGATGAAGTGTTAGATTATATGTCAGATTATCTAGAAGATGATTCTGATCTATCAGAATAAAATTATGATTATTATACTATCAGTGTTATTGACCGCTTCTATTTGTGCTAACATATTTTTAGGTTATGCATTAGACATCAATCTTGACAAAATAGAAACATACCAAAATTGGTTGTCAGATATTAAAAAAGAATTGTCCGTCACATATTCAAAATTAAAAGATTTAGATGATAAGCAGATGTTTGAAAAAGATGATGATGTAGGTTTTGTTTTTTCTGAGATGGTGAAATTAATTGAAAAATTAAAGGAAAGGACTGAATGAAAAATTCAAAAACTGTTGGACTTAAATCAAAGAAAAAAACAATAAATATTAAAAACAAATCAAATAAAAAAGTAGTCAAACCAAAGAAAAAGATTCAAATAAAAACAATTAAACCAAAAAAAGTATCAAAAAAAGTTGTTGAATCAAAAAAATCAAAGAAATTAATTGAGACTACTGTATCAATCACTCCTGTGATTGTTTCTGAACCAAAAAAGAGAAAAAAGAAGAGCGGAGAAAAAATGTATTTTACTGCAGATACTGAAAAGGCTATTATTCAGTATAACAATGAACAAAACATAGAAATCAGAAATGAAATTTATGTTGAAAAAATCAAACCCTGTTTTGATAAATTGGTAGAAAACGTGTTCAATACATTTAAATTCACTTATTTTGATAACAGTCCTATTGAAATTCAAAAGGAAACAATTGCACATTTAGTTGCAAACATGCATAAGTTTGAAGAAGGCAAAGGTAAAGCCTTTAGTTATTTCAGTATTGTTGCTAAGAACTATCTGATATTCCACAACAATAACAACTATAAGAGATTCAACCAACACGTTGATATTAGTGAAACTCCAAGTGATACCACTGTTTGTTTACAAACCACTGATTCTTATCATGATGAATTGGAAACCAGTGAATTTATGAAGTTGATGGTTGATTATTGGGAAAAGAATATTGGTAAAATATTCACCAAACAACGTGATTTAAATATTGCTAATGCTGTAATTGAATTGTTCAGAAACAGTGACAGAATTGATTCTTTCAATAAAAAAGCGTTATATTTGTATATCAGAGAAATCTCTTCTTGTAAGACTCAACAGATNACCAAAGTAATTAATAAGATGAAACAGTATCAAAATACTATTACCAAATCTTATTTAGACAGAGGAACATTAAAACAAGAGATGTACGCCAGATAAATTTAAGTAAAACAAGGTATTTTCAATATTTATAGTCATGGACTTAGATTTTGAATTATATAAGGGTAAAAAATACTCTAGTTTACTTAAAGATGTGGTTGTTAATTCTGAACAGAAGAAAGACCAAATTGATATTTTGGTGTCTGATCTTCGAAGTATGATTAAAACCGCTAATGATGCAATAGTAGTTGTACCACTAATTAAGGATTATTTGGATGTTTCAGTCAGAAATGATGAACAACTTGTCAAATTAGCCGCAGTGGTACAACGTATTATTAGTAGTCAAAGTCAAGGTGAAGACGGTAATATGGGAATGTTACTTAGTGAAGATGAACGTAAACAATTGATGGGTGAAGTGGAAAAAATTACAAAAGAAATAAATACCCCAATTGAAATAAACGCTAAGAAATAATATGCCAGGATATTCCACATATAATTCAGTAATAGCACCAGTAAGAGTTGAAGAGAATAGAGATAGTATTTTAAATTCAACTTTACAGTTTGAACCTGCGGTTGTATTGGATGTGATCCTTGATGATTCACATCCAATTTTTAAAACAAAAATTAACATCAATCCAACTGAATGGCCTGATGCTGCAAATGATAAACCAGCGGATCAAATAGATAAAGATTATACGTGGATAGGAAGAATTTTGGTAAGACCATTTAGTACACATAAAACAGTTGAAAAAGAAAAACTACCATGGGCATTTCCATTGGAAAATACAGGCATAACTGAATATCCTCTTGTTAATGAAGTTGTAGCTATAGTAAATTATCTGGGTAAATTTTATTATACTAGAAAAATAAATCTAAATGGATTTTCAAACAATAATGCTGATCCTACATATGAACAACGTGTTGGATCAAACAAAGGAAACAGAGAAATAAAAAACAATCCAACTGATCCCGATGTTTTATACAAAGGACCAGTTTCATATTTAACTGCCAAACAATACAAGAATACAAGTAACGTAACTGTATTGGGTAGATATTTTAAATCAAACGGAAAAATACGTTCAGTAAAAAGATTTGAAGGTGATACTGTAATTGAAAGTAGACATGGACAATCTATTAGATTTTCTGCTTATGATAATATAAGAGACAACGATATAAGTGATCCAAAATATACTGATTATTACAACAAAGATGGTGATACAAATCCAGTAAGTAATAAATTAGCAGGATTTGGCAATCCAATGATTTTGATTAGAAACAGACAAAAGAACATTTCAAAACCTACACCTGATGTTTCAGAAAAAAATGCAGGTGGATATGTATCAGAAGATATTAATCAAGACGGTACATCTATCCATATAACTTCAGGATTAACTGAATCTAGTTTTAAATCAACATGTCAAAAGAAAATATTTCAAGATCCTTCAGTTTCAAAAGAAGAAGTAGCAGCATTTTCTCCCCCAGGTTGTACTAAATTTAGACCGCCAATACTTACCGGAGATCAAATTGTAATTAATAGTGATAGAATAATTGTAAGTAGTAGAAATGGAGAAACTATACATTATTCCAAAAAGAGATATGGAATTGTAACNGACAATGAATATACAGTNGANTCNCATGGTCAGATAGTAATGACCACAAACACAAAAACAGTGATTAACAGTCCGGCAATATATCTAGGTCAATATGATCAAACAAATGAACCCGCTTTGTTGGGTCAAACAACTGTTGACTTTCTGTATGACCTTGCAGATTTAATATTAGATCACGTTCATTGGCAATATCATGAACATGTCACATCCACAACAAACACTCCTGCGGATCAATCTGGTCAAATAGCAGATTATCCAACACAATTAACCACTCAAATTCCAACACCACAAGAAAAATTGAAAGCTTGGAGAGATAGTCTTGATAAAATCTTAAGTAAAAGAGTATTTTTAACTGGAGGTGGTTATGCCCCAGGAAGAAATGGTGGTTCTATTGAAGGCGGAACTCCTCCAACTGATATTAATGTATTTAATGGAAGTGGTGTTCCTGGAGGTTATAATGGTAAAACAAGAGGTCCAAATCCATCAACTTGGAGTTAATTTATGTATACTTTACCCACACCACCATCATTAAACTTACAAAATCCACTAGGTTCTGTACCAACTCCTAGTTTGCCAAGTATTCCTCCTCTTCCAAGTGCACCAAAATTGCCTTTAAAAAGAGTATCTGGACTTGATTATAAAAAGACATTCACAGAAACGTCAACATATAAAAATTTAAAGACAAATATACCAAATACATTGCCATCAGTTCCGTCTGTTCCATCAGTACCAAAGTTTTCACTGCCATCACCTCCTTCAGTGCCATCAGTACCATCAATTCCTACTATACCACCTACACCAACACTTCCAAGTATGTCAAATTTGCCTACTGCTCCTAGTATTCCTTCAATACCAAAGGTTCCAGTACCAAATGTACCTCCAATATCATCTATTATCAAACCACCTGCATTTCCAACGATACCTAAACTTAAAATTGTACCTATTGTGCCTGGTACACCACTTTCAGTACAAGCCTCTATGATAAAACCAAGTTAATTTTGGTAAATAAATAAAACATTTTGGTATATAGTAAAATATAATTATATAACATCAACAAGTATGAAAACACAAGAATTAAAAGAGATAATCAGATCAGTAGTAAAGGAAGAACTTCAAAAGTCTCTTCCAACTCTTATTCCTAATATTTTGAGTGAAATATTAACTGGTCAAAGTAAACCAACGGTCAGTGAAAACTTTGAAAAACCAAAAGTTTTACAAAAACCAATTGAAAATGTACAACCAGCAAAAAAGACATTTAAGAAATATACAAATAATGATGCTTTAAATGCTGTCTTGAATGAAACTGTAGGAGGAGTTCCAAGAGAAGGTGCTTATGTAGGATTGATGGGCGCATTACAAAGTGAAGCTTCTAGTGGTATTAATATTAATGAATCAGTACAAATGCCGCAACAAATCACACCAGTTAATGAAGAACAATCTAAAGTACTTAATGTCATTAATAGAGACTTTAGAAAATTAATGAAAGCAGTTGATAAGAAAAAGTCATCAGGAGTTGGTGGTGGTTTAGTATCAATGTCATAATATGAATCCAATTGGTTTAACATTACCTTTAAAATCTGGCATAAATGGGTATTTTGAGCAGTCATATGACACTCTAACCCAAATTAAAGCCAACATCACTAATTTTTTCAATACNAGACCAGGTGAAAGAAGATTTAACCCTCAGTTTGGAACAAAATTATATAACTATCTATTTGAACAAAATATTGAAGGGTTTGATGAAATTTTAAAGAATGTTATTAAAGATGACATGAATTATTGGTTTCCAAATGTAATTGTAAATACTGTATTTTTAGACATTACAACCGCCCAAAAAAACAAGAACACTGATAATTATATAATAAACATAAAAATACAATTTACGGTAAACAATCAAACTGATGTACTTGGATTAACTGTAACAAGCAATTTATAATAATATGGCAGAAAAACAACCAAAATCCTTTCAACCTCTTAATAAAGATATCAGATATCTTAATAGAGATTTTGCGTCATTTAAAGCTGGTTTGATTGAGTTTTCAAAGAACTATTTTCCTAAAACTTACAAAGATTTTAGTGAAAGTTCACCAGGTACAATGTTTATTGAACAAGCCTCATATGTAGGTGATGTATTATCATACTATATTGATTATCANTTNAAAGAATCATTGATGCCATATTCTGAAGAACGTAAAAATGTAATTGCGTTGTCTAAATATCTTGGATACAAAACTACTCCAACTAAATCATCTATAACTGAGATTGAATTATTTCAATTGATTCCATCAAAGGTTGATGCTGATGGAAATTATGTGCCTGATGAAAAATATTGTTTGTCAATTAGAGAAAACATGGAGTTAATAAATAACTCTAATCAAAATTTTATTATAAGCGAACCAGTAGATTTTTCAGTTGATACTAGATTTTCTCCTAGAGAAGTTAGTGTGTACTCCAGAGATTCATTGGGAGTTCCACAATTTTTCTTGTTAAGAAAAACCGCTAAAGCATTTGCCGGCAAGATTGTAACTAAGAATTTTACTGTTGGTGCTGCTACTCCATACTACAAGATTGTATTGGAAGAAAAAAATGTAGTCAACATAATTTCAGTTATTGATGAAGATAACAATAAATGGTATGAAGCTGACTATTTGGCACAAGATGTAATTTTTACTGATGTAGATAACTCTCAAGTTACTGATGAAAATTTCTACGTCTACAAAGCAGAAGTATCAAAGATTATAAAATCATTGAAGACTTCAAGAAAGTATATAACTAGTATTACTGCGGATAATACAACTTACTTAGAATTTGGTCCTGGTTTAGATAATTATTCTGATGAAATAGTTTATCCAAATGCTTCTATTGTTGGTATTGGATTATCAAATATAAGAAATACTGATATTTCATTGGATGGAAGCAATTTCTTAAAAACAAATACATTTGGAGCTGCTCCGGCAAATACAGTTTTAACTATTAATTACATAATTGGAGGAGGGTCACTTTCAAATTGTAATGCAAATGAAATTACTAGAATTAGTTCATATCAATTGTTGAATGATGCAACATCTTTAAATCCGAATGAACAAACATTATTTAATACAGTACAACAAACTTTAAGAGTAAATAATTATACTGCTGCAGTTGGTGGTGCAGATGAAGAATCAGTAGATCAAATCAAACAAAATGCTATTTTGAATTTTACCACACAAAATAGATCTGTAACTAAGGATGATTATTTGATTAGAACTTATGCAATGCCACCAAAATACGGTTCAATTGCTAAAGCTTATATAACATCTGATACAGATTTGGTGTTGAATTTGAAAAATGATGTATCTGGATTTGTAGATTACAATAACAATACTACAGACACAAATAATTCGGTAGATAATTATTTTAGAAAAATTAATTATGATGTAACTAATCCATTTTCAGTTAATTTGTATGTTCTTGGATACAATGAAAACAAAAATTTAACACAAATTAATGAAGCTTTATTTTATAACATAAAAGAGTATTTGAAAAAGTATAGACTTTTAACTGACGGTGTGAATATTATTGACGGATATATTATTAATATTGGTGTAAATTTTAAAATTTTAACATACAACAATTATAACAAAAAAGAAGTGTTAAATAATTGTATTACTAAAGTAAAAGACTTTTTTGATATTGACAAGTGGAGTTTTTCACAACCAATTAATTTGAGTCAATTGGAACTAGAAATTGCAAGAGTAGAAGGTGTACAATCTTTAACAAATGTTGAAATTGTAAACTTAACTGCTAAAGATGGTAACTATTCACCACATGAATATGATATTTTATCCGCGACAAAGAATAAAATAGTATATCCTTCATTAGATCCATGTGTTTTTGAAGTCAAATACCCTGACATAGATATCAAAGGAAACGTAGTATAATATGCATACATTTTTATATCCACAAAAAGATACATACATAACCAATGAAATTGGATATGCCAACAAAAACTTTGGTATTGATGAAATTTTGGAGTTAAGATCTTATCCACACGTTAAAAAAGATTTATTGTTATATCAATCTGCATCTTTAACTGCGTCTTTTTATGATCGTTACGTGGCGGGATTTTCTGGATCTGTTAGTGCTTCAAATTTAGATGGTGGTACCTCATATGGATACGGTGATTTAAGATTTCATAGTTCTGCATCTATTACATTTACTGGATCATTGCTTAGTAATGCAAGTGGAACAGGTAGCTTTACTGGCTTGTTTATTGGATCACCTTTCTACGGATATTCAACGTTGAACGGAATTAACTATGGTGAATTTGGACCACAAAACGTAGTTTTAACAAACGTAAGTGGTACAATAAGTGGTTTTAGTGGAAGTTTTTCTGGTAGTATTATTGAACATGATTTTCCTATTGCTGAGTTCAATACATTGATTGGTAATTTTACAGGATCAATTTATAATGTAACTGGAAGTGTACGTGATTTTACAGGAGAAATATATGGTTACGCAGTAGGTTCACAGAGCTTATATGTTCCTTATACAGTATATACTGATGTTCCTGATTATAGTAGAATTTTGATTAGATTTGATTTGAATACTATTTCAGCATCTATTGCAAATAACTCAATAAACAACAATGCAAAGTTTAATTTAAAACTAAAAGCATCTAGTGTAAGTGAAATTCCTGTAGATTATATAGTTTACGGATATCCTATAAGTCAAAGTTGGACTATGGGAACTGGTAGATACTCAACAGGAGGAAATTTAGTAGGTGCAAGTTGGAATTACAAAAATTATGCCGGAGACAGTGGTTCTTTATGGTTTGATGTAAGTGATAGTCCAGTACCAAATACATCATCATTTGTAAATGAAGGAGGTACATGGTATGAAACGGTACCGCCAACATATCAATACAAGTCTTCATCATTCTGTTTGAATGTTACAACTGGTAGTTCTTTGATTTGTTCACAATCATTTGATTATACAACATCTGATATCAATATGGATATCACAAATATTGTTAAAGGATGGTTATGTGGATGTGTGCCAAATGAAGGTATAATTTTGGTAAGTTCACTTGAAACAGTTGCAACTAATGGAATTGATAGCACAATCAAATTCTTTAGTAAAGAAACTAATACAATTTATCAACCTTATATTGATATTTCATGGGATGACAGTGTATATACAACAGGAAGTATGGTTCCTTTAACTGGAATTATACCATATACAGTTGTAATACAAAATCTATCAAAAGAATATAAGTTTGGAAACATTCCAAGAATTAATGTATTTGCTAGAGAAAAATATCCATTGAAGAATTTTATAAAGGGATATCAACAAATTAGTTATTTGAGCTCAAGTTTGTTGCCATCTGCATCTTATTATTGTATCAAAGATAATGAAAGTGAAAACATTGTAATTGATTTTGATGATAATACAAAACTAAGTTCTGACGGTAACATTCATTACTTTAAAATAGACACAACTGGTTTGCCTGTTGAAAGATTTTATAGAATTTTAATTAAAACAACATTTAATAATCAAACTGATATATTTGATAATGGTAATATATTTAAAATAACAAGATAATTATGTCATACCAAAAAGAAATTGAGGATTATGTTAACAATGGCACCTATGATTATAAAGTTGATTCTTTTGGAAACTTTACAATTGATGCCAACAATCCTAGTTTTAATTCTGAGTATATTTCTTTTACATTGAATGATTTTGTTTATGATTCTAAAAAAATTGAACAATTGAATCAAGTTACATTTCAAGAGTTTATACCTACAGTACAGTCTAATACGGTTATTGATATTAATATGAATGATATATTTAATCAACCTACAGATAATGATCCTGCAGTTAATAAACTAGCAATCACAACTGAAAATGCAGATGAAATTCAATATATTATACAAAAGTTACAATCTGAAAGAGATGACGCAAACAAGAAATTAAATGATATAATTTCAAGACTTGAACCACAATGAATTTTCCATATCCAACAGTAACAAATTTTACATCAAGTGTTAACACCGCTTATTATTTTAATGAGACGGATGTTAGTGTATATAACGTAAACACAAACATAAGTGAAAGTTTCTTTGGTAAATCAGAGAAAGACGTAGTAGAATTTTCTTATTATAATTTAAGTGGGGTACAAAATGGATGGACGTATAAACAACCAAAAATTATTTATATATCAGATGTAGGAAGTTATACAGACGTTGATTATAAAAAAGTAAATTACTCATACAGAAAAACAAAGACTGATTATATCAGTTATAAAAATAACTTTTTGATTGATATTCAATCTGATTTTTCTTCATCAAATGTATTTGACGGTCAACATGTTGCATCTTATAACTTTCTAAGAAACGTTGCGGGTAATCAATCATTTCCATTAATCATTTCTGAAATTTCTCCATCAAGAACTGAATTAAAATTGGTGCCTGCTTTCAATAAAGTACCAAAAACAGATGAAGAGCTATATCAAAATTTGTACTATGAATCATTTATTAGAAAATTAGTATTGGTAAATGACATCACTGATACATTAAATTCACAATTGTTTAATTATAACTGTGATTCTACATATAAGTCTACATTACAAACTTCACCTGAATCAATAAATACATTCAAAAAATCATTTGGTTTTAAGAGTGATCAAGACGCAATAACTTTTATAAATAACGTTTATAATGGCGTTGATTCTTCTACAATTGAATTATTCAATAAGATTACATTCAAGAATTTATTTGGTGTTAAGAACTTTATAAAGTACTGGTTATACACATACTCAAAGAACATAATTACATTTGATGATTTATATGTACAACTCAAGTATATTGTACAAAAGGAATATGTAAACCAGTTAAACGTTATTAATTTCTTCAACGTTGATCTTACAGATGCAATAAATTTAATCACAACAATTGTTTGGGATCAATTTGTACAAGTTGAAATCAAGAAATTAGAATTTAATTTTACTAACAAATTTTATTCTTATTATAAGAACGGAATAAATTTTGGTAACGGTGTAATTCTTAAATTTATAGATCATTCATATGATTCAAGCAATGAATCAACTGATGTACACGCAACATTGTTAGTGAAATTAGATGCGCCACTATCATTTAATTATAGTACAAAGTCAATATGTTGGATATCAAATATTAGTATTACGCCATTTGTACAAAATGTAATTCTAATAAAAGAAACAGTATCTAAAAATTATAAGATTTCCGGCCCTAATTTTTCAATCAAGATTATAAATTCAAATCAAAATACGATTGATAACGTTTCTTCCTTAGATCCAGATTTAAGTGCAGATACTCAAACAGAAATTAACATCAATAAAAAATTAGCAACATTAGATGTTGATTATTCTGATTTTTCAAACTTTGTATTATTTTCATCCGCCGCTCTAAGAATAAAGATTTTCAAGAACAAATTAAATAGACTTGATACGTTAGATAATACATTAGAAACAATTACATCCGCATCTAATTCTAGTACAACTGTTTTAAGCGCATCATATGCAACTGAATACAACACATATACTGCGGAAAGTTTATCAATCAAAAATGGATTTGATGGGTTTGAATGTTACTTGTATAGAAGTCAAAGTTTGGTTTCAGGTAGTATATCAGATACCAATTCCAATTATTATACTTATGTTTATGATGCTGAAGAATATGATATAAACAATAGGGACAGTCTAGTAAATAATACTCCAGAATATATCAAGATGGATGAAAATAACAATGATTATTTGGTATTTTTGTCAATGGTTGGACACCATTTTGATAATATCTATCAATACATCAAGTCATTTCCAATTTTAAATTCAAAGGATACAAATTCAGGAGACAGTTACTTGCCTGATATCATTTATTATCTATTAAATTCATTTGGTTGGAATACTTCCACTGATTTTGCCAACAAGAGTTTGGTTACAAATTATCTTAACAATGCAGATTCAGGTTCTCAATCAATATCTGCTAAAGATAAAAATGAAATGATATGGAAACGTATTCTTGATACACTTCCATACATTTATAAAACAAAAGGTACAACTGAATGTATAAACTTATTAATGTCTTGTTATGGCATTCCGTTGAATATTTTAAGTATCAGAGAATTTGGTGGCAGTAAAATTGAAAATTCAAAAGTATCAAGTTATTTGTATGATGAAAAATATTTCTTCACCAAATATAGTTCAAATAATGAATATGTAGAAATTCCATATCAAGATTCTGCAAAATCATTAGAGTTTACTTTCAAATTAAACAAAGATTATAATTTAAATGATGTAGTTGATTTAGCATCAAAAGATACTGATTGGAAGATATATTTAAAGAAAACAAGACAAAATGAATATGGAAACATATATTTTTCAATATTAGATAAATCAATTGAAATTGAAAATGTACCAATTTTTAATAAAGACAGATTTTATAACGTATTACTAAGACGTAATACTACATCATCTTTTTATGATACAACAATTGGTGAAAATTATGTTCCAACTGAATATAATTTAGTAGTTAAATCAAATCAAGATGACAGAGAATGTTTTTCAAAATCAGGAAGTATATTCTTGACTAGAACATATAATGAATTATTTGCTGAAAATGGATTTTTGTATTTTGGTAATTATGTCAATTCTACAAATAAATTTACAGGTCTTTTAGACAAAATTAATGTAATAAAAAATCCAATATCAGATTCTCACTTTGATCAATATTCAAAGAATTATAATTTTTATGGCAATCCTGCTGTAGAAGATACATGGACCAATTTATTGTTCAGATATAACTTTGATTATCCAATAAATTTAGGACCAATTTCATCTTCTACTCAATTAATTGCAAGTACCAATAGTGGTAGTGTAATATTGCCTGTAGAAGTCAGTGCAGTTTATTATAGAGCATTAGCTACATACACGCAACCATCTTTAAATGTATCAGTAGTTTCACTTCCAGATCCTAATTATGTAAGATTATATTGGTATCCTTTATATTATGGAAACACATATCAATTACAATATGCTTCTAATTTTATTGGTCCTTGGACTAATTACGGTCCTGTGATAAGTAATCCAGTTCCAATTAGTCCTGATTTTCCTGAAGGTAAGGTTGGTATTAGTGGAAGTGCATATAATTTTAATTATAATAGTGTAACACAATCTAATTCATGTACATACTATTCACAATCAGTATTTCCATATCAATTTGAAGAAGTTGATGTTGTACAAGCATCTATAATTCCACAATATGGACCAAATAAGTACAATAATGAAAAGGTTAGAAAAGTAGAACAAACATTATTGACTCAACCATCTCCAATTCAAAGTGTAGTAAAAAATTTGAGTCAATTAACTCCCGATTCTAATTTATTGGGTGTATTTATTTCTCCATTCAAAGTAAAAGATGATGATATAATTGATTTTCTAGGTGATTATGACATTGTTAATGATATTGCTGATCCTGGTTATCTATATGAATCAAGTTATAAGAGTTTACAAACTTTATCAGAGACTTATTACACATATAGGGGAGAAACAGTATTGTATCAAGAATTCATGACGGTATTTAGAAGTTATTTTGATGTTTCTGTATTTGATGTAATTAATAACGTCATACCAGCAAGAGTTAAATTGTTGACCGGTGTACTAATTGAACCATCAATTCTTGAAAGACCAAAGTTTCAATCTAAACCAATTGTGAGAGAAGTAGTTCCTCCAATAGATGTAACCATAGAAAAAAATCCATCTCCAATCAAAATTGAATTACAAACTTCTGATAAATATGAATCCACAATAACATGTGCGGAAAAAGTTGGATTCTCAAGACCATCTAATTTAAACAAAGGATATATTCCTGATACATTGGATGATTATTATCTATTTGTTTATAATCAAGGTGGATATAAATACTTTGATTCAAGAAATTTATCAACGTCTTATTTATATAAAGTAACTGATAATCAAGATGTATATACTGACAACGGTAATACTGGACCTGTTTCTTATCCAATAAACAAAATTATTTCAGTTCCTGATGGAATGTCATATAATGCCAATAATTTGTATGGTGACCCGTACATAACCAATGTATCATCTTCTATTGATATATACAATTTATTGCCTGTTCAACATCTATCATATAAAAACAAACCGCTGTCTAAGTTTTCAGTTTATTTAACATCCTCATTGGAAAGAGTTAATTTATTCTATCCTCCAAACGGTGAATTTAGAACCAATAATTATGGTACTCAGATAACATTTTCAATAACAAACACCAATCTTGGATTATCTAATTTTGATGAAGGTAGTATTTATGTAAAGTCAAGAAATACTAATACTACTACAATACTAAGTCCATATGAAATCACAGGATCTGGTATTGTAAATGATTATAATCCAGTGTTAACTCAAAGTTTAAGTTTGAGTCAAAGTGTTTTTGTTATATAAAATAATAAGAAATCTTAATTTTAAACTATTTATAGAATATGGCATATTTAGACAATAAAACAATCATTGTAGATGCTACTCTAACCAAAAAAGGAAGAGAATTGTTGGCTACAAATGGAAATTTGAACATTACCGCATTTGCATTAGCGGATGATGAAATTGATTATGGATTATACCAACCAAATCACCCTCAAGGTACCGCTTATAATGATTTTGCTTTGAGAAATACACCAATTTTTGAAGCTTTCTTTGATGAAACTCAATTGATGAAGTATAAATTGGTTACCCTAAATCAAGGTGTCACTGTAATTCCAATTATTTCTCTAAATATAGATAAGATTTCTGTACCAGCCACTTATACTGGTGACTTATCCATCTCACCATCAACCAACCCAACATACAATCAAACACTTGGTTATACTGCAATATTAGCAAACAAGAACGTTGGTACATTGGTTGCGACTGAAACAGTAACATCTAATACATTATCAAGTACAGTTACTACTTTTGCTGGAGTTTCTGCTGAAACATCACAAGTTGTAGTTGGATTGAAATTTAAGTTTATACCAAATACTGGTGTAGGTACAACAACAACNACAAATTTGACTATAATTGGAAATGAAAGCGGTGGAAGTATTACNATACCTGTAACCGTAACTGTATAACCTTTTTGAAATATGATATTTAAAAAATTTGATTCAACAGATATAGTTGTAGGAAGAGTAAATCAAGTATCATCTCCAATGTGGACATCAGGTGATATTGCTGCGTTACAATCTGCATTTTACACATCACCAACACAAACTGTTGCAACAGGTTCAGGAGTGTTTAATGTTTACAATGGATTGTATTATAACAATGTGTATTATTCAGGTGAACCATTCTTTGCAGTTGCTTACGGAAATTATTATGGATCAGGCAGTTCTCAAACTGATATTGATACTTCAAAAATTTATCCAACAAAAGCAATTTACAGTGAATACGCAAATGTTTTATTGCCATCCACACAAAAAATATTTACATTTGCAACCGCATCTACTGTAACTGCAAACTCAATCACAACAATTACAGGTTCAAGCATTTATGCAATATCTTTTACTGTAAACAAATATAAAGATAAATTGGATGAAGGTCAACTTGAATTTAGCTTAAGTGGATCAAATGGACAATTTACATTTATTGATGATTCATCAGTAACAGGCAAAATTGCTGATTCTTACAATCTTATCTCTGGCAGTATTGTCAACGGAATTCCTACACCATTCACAAACGGTGGAACAGTAACTGCTGTATATTATGGTATTGGTACATTGTATCCAAAAACAGGCACAATTATACTAAATTCATCAAAAATCAGTGCATTAACAGGTATTACTGATTTTACTGGTACAAATCCTACATCATATGGTTTATATCAAAAGAATTTGATTGCAGGAATAACAAGATGTACCACAAAATATTTCAAGGCAAGAAAATCAGAATTTTTACCTTCTAAACATTACTTTGTGAGAGTTAAAAATCAAGAATTTAATTACTCAAACAATCCATCATTTGTTTCAGATGGTACAGACGGAAAACAAGCAGGTACTATAAGATTCAATCAATTCTTTACAAATCCACAAAGTTATATAACCACTGTTGGTTTGTATAATGATTCAAATGAATTGGTTGCTGTTGCAAAAGTAAGTCAACCTGTGATGAAGAGTTTTGATAATGAATCTCTCATTAAGGTAAGATTGGATTTCTAAAAAATGATAAAGTCACTTAAAAAAAATGACATTAGAACCACACCTTTCACTGCTGCTAAAAAATGGAATCCTCAGAATAAACTTCACAAGGATTTAATACTGTGGCAAAGTGGATCTGTTAGTGGATCATTGTCATTGACTTTTAAAGAATACAATGACGGAACAGTAGCACCTTATACATACATTTCATCTGCAATTGCTCTTCAACAACAACAAGATGACTTTTTAAGATTCAGAGAAGGTGTTAATTTAACAGGATCAATATCTCCAACCGGAAGTTTTTATTATGATCCTGTTTTATCTGAAAAGAATGTGGACGGTACATATAAAACCGTTTTATATGCTACCACAAAACATTTATTTTATAAAGAAAGTCAAGATCCTTCAAAAATATTTGGATTGGAATCACTAGATTCATCCAACGTAAACAGAAGTCTTCCAAATAAGATTTCTACATTTAATATACCACAAAACAAATTTGGTGAAAAAGTAATTCCAAAGTCAGTTGTTATTAAACATGAAATTCAAGGACAAACTTATAACGTTGTTGATGACGGNAACTCTAATCTGGTAGTAAGTGATAAAACATTTATCAATAATCAAGACNCAAATATTGATAAAGTTGCAGCAAATATTACATTGAATATTTTGNCAGGTACATATGACTATGACGGTGATCCATATGAAATAACTGCTACTACTAAACCAACAAATTTATCTTATATTGTAACTTATAATGGATCTACAACACCTCCAACTAATGCAGGTACATATACTGTAGTAGCAACTATTAATGATAATTTTTATCAAGGATCAGTCACAGGTACTTTTACAATTGAACAACTTTCAACAACAATTACACTTAGTAATTTAACTCAAACTTATGATGGAAACCCTAAACCTGTAACTATTAGTATTCCATTAACAAATATAAATTATACAGTAACTTATAATGGGTCTATGACACCACCAACTGATGTTGGTACTTATAATGTAGTTGTAACAATTAATGATCCTAATTATCAAGGAACAAAAACCGCTACATTGACTGTTGCGCCACAAACATTAAGTATAACAACACAATGTCCATCAAAAACTTATGGTGATGATGATTTTACTATTCCAGTAAATAGTGTTAGTAACGGTGCAATTTCTTATACAATCAATAGTGGACCAGCAACAATTGTAAATGGTAAAATTCATATCACTGGAGTTGGTACTCTTGATGTAACAGTAAATCAAGCCGCATCAGGAAATTATTCTGTTACTAGTGTAAATTGTTCCTCAATTACAATAAGTCCTAAACTATTAACTGTGACTGGGATAACCGCAGCTGATAAAGTATATAATGGTGATATCACAGCTACATTAAACACTTCAAATGCCGCATTACAAGGTGTAGTAACATATCCAAACGGAACAAGGGATAATGTAACATTAAATGTTGGAAGTGCATTAGGAGAATTTTCAAGTGATTCAGTAGGTGAAGGAAAAACCGTTACCGTTTCTGGTTTAACTATTTCAGGAACAGACGCAAGTAAATATACTTTGGTTCAACCAACTACAACTGCAGCTATAAAATCTAGTGGTTCAAGTGGTACTATTACTATGAACAGTGCAACTGTAATATATAATGGTGAGCTACAATCATTAGACGTAATAGTTGATTCTAATATACCAATAAAAATTACATATAAAAACAACAATAATGTAATAACCATTGTTACATTATACGGTGGAATCAGAACAGTTACAGAAGGACAATATCCAAAAGATATTGGAAGATATGATGTTACCGCTGAATTAGATACTGAAGTGTCTACAACAACAAAGTATACAGTTTCACCTGTATCTGCAACTCTAACTATTACATCTATAAAGGGAGACGTTAAATTTGGAACAAATGTATTTTATTTTGATGGAAATCCAAAACCAGTTCAAATATTATCTAAATCACCTAATGAAGAAGATTTGACAATTACATATAATGGTTCATCTACGATACCATCTGCAGTTGGAGTATATGAAGTAAATGTAAAGTTTAAAAATCCAAATGTTTATTATAACAATACAGTTACATTAATAATAAAACAGATTCCAACAAATAACTGTGGAACTAATATTACAAATGAACCTAGTTATCAACAAGAACAAAAAAATATTATTGATTTAACATCATCAGTTGGTAAAATAAATTTCAAATATAGCATAAATAGTGGTACATCACAGTTTAAAATTGAATATCCATTAAATTCACGTAAAACTGTATATGACTCAGGATTAATATCAGCACCAAATAATAATCCTCAAATATCTTTTGATAAGGATAAAAAAGGATCATTGAATGGTATAGATAGTGATAAATGTTTGGTCACTGTATATTCCACAACAAATAATAATGCCTGGAATTATTCTATAAGTTGCGTTAATGCACCTCCTCCTGTAGTGCAACCTTCACTAGGAATTAATGATATATATAATCAGTCTATTGTAATTACCACCTATAGAAGGGGTATTGTAAATTATGAATCATTAAACGAGGAATGGAGTTTAATTAGTCAACTACAATCAAAAGTTCTTGAGGGATCTTTATCACCATATGAATATGATGGAATTGTTAATATACTTTATATAAATAAGAACATACGAATTACTCCTAGAGATCAAACTTTACAGGATTCCACTACAAATATAAAAATAATTTTAAATTTTAACTTAAGTATTTCATATGGCACAACTGACTATCAAATTACTTTAACATATAAAAGACTAGGAAATTCTTTAGAGAATAGGATTAATCCAGGGTCTCTTGTAGTTGATTGTCATTGGTTTAGATATAAAGGAACAAATGTTACATTTGATGTACAAGATGCAAAAACACAATTAATATCACAAATTAATAGTGATGAGTTTAAAGATACGTTTTTATCACCTAAAACATCTGTTACAAATGGAGAAATACAACGATCACTTTTGAAATCTTTTGTTAATTTGGCTATAACAAATACATTAATTGATAATTCAAGATTTGAATTTCAAACGGATAAAATGGTTATATATGATGAACAGAATAATCCAACAATAATTAAATCTGATACATTATATACTCCTGGTATGGGTCTTAAAGATGCTGAAGGTATATTAAATGACGGTTTGATTTATATAAATCCTACTGAACAAATTGTTGAAATTGTTTATCCTGCAATATGTCAACCTATTAAATTTGGCAGTGATGAAAGATCATTTAAATGATAATTAAATTTTATGAGTGTAACAATAAAAAATGAAAATTACGGATATTCAGTAGCAACATATGGTGATTATGTTGCAATTGGATCACCGCCTTCATTTAGAAAAGATCAAGGATTTTCAATTGGAATGGTTAACGTTAAAAAATATGATTCATCCGTTGATCAATATGTTCTATATTTGGAATTGCAAAAAACTTTAAATTTACAACAATTGGATGTTGCATTAAGTGACACAAATTTTTCTGATTTGTTAACTGAAAACGGTGAATCACTTGACAGTGACCTAAATGAAACTGATATTGTAAAATTGGAAAATGAATACGGAAATTCACTTTCAATTTATGGAACTGAACTAGCAGTTGGTACCAGATTTTTTAGTTGTTCATTTGTAAGTCCAGATAATTTATCCGGACAAACTCTTACTACAGGATCATGTGTTGATATCTATGAATTATCTTCTGGATCAATATATCCATATACAAGTATAAGCAGTTCATTTAATGATGAAACTGGCAGTTTTGCTGGATCAATTTCTCTTGGTCAAAATGTATTGGCAATAGGATGTACCAAAAAATTTAATAATAAAGGTGCTGTTTATATTTACCAAAAAGTAAATAATAATTGGACTTATGCACAAACTTTAACCGGAAGTAAAAGTAATGTGGGTGATTATTTTGGATATTCTTTGAAGATTGATCCAAGTGGAAGCAAAGATTTGATAGTCAGTGATTACAGAGGTAGTGGAACAGGTTCAGTTTATTTCTTTGCGTCTTCTTCCACAGGATGGAATGAAGTAAATTATGTAAATGCAAATCAAGATTTTAATTATAATCTTCCATATATAAACTGTCCTCCAAGTGCATCATACTCACAATCATTTGACGGATTTGGTTATTCTGTATCAATTTATGGTGACAACGCAGTTGTTGGTTGTCCATATGAATCAGAGTATTATGAATACACTTCATCACAACAACTAAGAAAACGTGGTGCTGTCTATTTTTATTATAAGTGTAACGTAAATAACAAATGGGTATTTGATAAAAAGTGTTATGGTGATGATAACACATTTAAAGATAATAAGTTAGGATATAACGTTGACATATTTGACAACTATACAATTGTATCCGCACCAAAGTATGTTTTTCCATTTTCTTCAAGTTTTATAACAGGATCATTAAATAAAGTATTGACCAGAGAAGATTATGAAAGACCTTTTAATTTATTAGGTCAAGTTTTATTGTATGAAAACACTGAAAGTACTTGGAATGTAAGTAAAAATATATTTAGATACAAAACTTATGGAGTTCCATATACTGTATTTGGATTTGACGCAGCAATTTCAGACAAATCTATTGTAGTAGGATCACCATGTTTATTTGCAGATACTAACAGAACAGTAGAAACAAGTATACCTAATTATGAAAACATTCACGGATATTCTTACATATATAATTTAAATACAGATTTAAAGGATTATCATATTGGTAATGTATTCTATAGAAACGGATTGTTAGTAATGAAGACTAGTGGATCTATTTTTGACAACATGATGTTGAAACAAAATCCACTTACAGGTTCATACTATGATGTTGAATATCAATCCAACATTTCAATTTATGAAAATCAAACTATCTGTAGAATTGAAACAGGTGAATTTAATGTAAGTACAAATCCAACTGCAGTATATAGAAATAACTTTGACTATGATATTGACGGTGATAAATACTTTACTTTCAATGATTTGGATTTAATCCTACGTTACATTTCATCTAAGAATTCAAATAATGAAAGATGGTGGGAAATAGTTGTAGACGGTTCTTATGAAGAAAACTTATTTGCTTATTATACCGGATCATTAGGTCAAGATAACAATTATTATGTAAGCAAGTCTGTAGTAAACATGCCTGAATACACTAATTTAGTATCTATAGATGCAAAATTGGATGTAAATAATGATAAAATGGTCAATATTAATGACATGTTTATTCTATGGAAATATTTCATATCAGAATTGGATGAAAATTCTTTGAAACCATTTACTACAAACAAATGTATGAGATCCAAATATCAAGATGTAATGAATTATTTGGATAACTCAACCGGAAAATATAATAGAAATTATATAAAACCAGAGTTTTTTGATTACGAATACAGTTCTTCAGTAGATACAACTGGTTCTTATTTGGCTCCTTATATTACTACTGTTGGTTTGTATAGTGGAACAGAGTTGGTTGCAATAGGTAAATTAGGAACACCAATTAAAAATAGTAAAGATTTCCCGATAAATATTTTAGTAAAATGGGATGTCTAATCATATTTATAATTAATAATATAACTATATGGCAACAATTGATAGACCTTCATTAGAAAAAAACTTGGAAACAAGATATCAAACACAACCTGTTGGTGGTGCTTATAATGCCAAAGACATTGTAAGACAAGGTGGCAACGTTGTATCTCTAGGAGGTAGTACATTTGAAACAAATTATACAGTTACAAAGGGATTTAAAACAAAAATGGCTACAGGAGTAACTGAATTGAAAGATGCTGCCGGTGCTAGTTCCAAACAACTTTCACTTTACATGCAAGGTTTCAATAATAAACCATACAAACGATAATACATATACTATATATTGGTATATGGTTATATTAGGTTTAGATTCATCTACATCAGTTACTGGTTGGGCATTTAGTAAAGACGGCAAAGTCTTGGATGCTGGTTATATTGACACCAAAAAGCTTGAAACAACCAAAGAAAAAACGTTTTTTGTTATATCAGAATTGGAGAAAAATCCATTAATAAAAGACGTAACCACCATTAATTTAGAAGCTGCTTTAAGTGGATTTGCTGGTGGATTTACCAGTCAACAAGTTATTATTACATTAGCCCGTCATAACGCTGTTTTTGCTTATATTATTGAAGAACACTTCAAGGTAAAAGTAAATCTGTTATCAGTAAATACTATGCGTAAACAGTTATTTGGTAAGTGTAGAATTAAAGGCATCAAATCCAAAGACTTTGTTAAATCTGAGTTAGAATCTCTATGTCCAGATGTAATTAAATTTACTGTTCTTAACAAAAAGGGTAATTGGGATGAAAGAAACGGTGATATGTATGATGGCATAGTATGTGCATTGTATAAAGATGAACCGCAACAAAATACTAGAGTTAGCAAAAAAAATAAAAGCCTTAGCTGAGAAAGGTAAGGATGGTGAAAAAAATGCGGCTAAAGAAAAGTTGGAGAAAATTTGTTTAAAATACAATATATCATCCAGTGAGTTAACACCTTCAATAGAAACAAAAGACTTTTATTTTATTATACATGATTCTAATGAAAGAGATTTATTGATAAATGTTTCATGTATGATATTGGATGTTCCTGGTCTCAAATGGAAAGAAAAAAATGATTGTGTGAAGATGACAATCACACATGAAAACTATAAAGATATATACAATGCATTTGAATATTATAAAAAAATGTATAATGATTATAAAAGATACATTATGCAAGGTATAATAATGAGAAATGCAATAGGATACGTTCCAAAACCACAAAGTTATACTCAAGCAAATGTTCAACAAGATATAACTCCTCCACTAACTGAAGATGTTGAATCACAACAAAAAGACACAGAAACTGGGGGGAATGATGAAGAATTTGAACATAATGACAAGAAAAATGAAGATGTTTCTGAAGATCCCATTGATCCAATAAAATTAATGAAAGTTGCCGTGTCACTGGATCAAAAACCTTGGAAAAAACCTTTAGATAAAAACTTGATAGAATAGAACTATTGAGGTATGATCTGTTTTAAATGTTGTTACAGCAAGAACAAATTTTATCTACTTTGAATGAAGTGTTGAATCAGATTCCTAAGATCAGAAAAGGAACTGATGCAGTATATTACTGTCCAATTTGTAAACACTATAAAAGAAAGTTTGAAGTAAGTTTAGTGACTGGTAAATACAATTGTTGGGTGTGTGGATTCAGCGGCACTAGTTATAAAACACTATTAAAAAAACTCAATGCTCCCTCAAAATGTTATGTATCAATTGGTGAACTTAAGAAAGTTCAACAAACAAAAGATTTCTTAATTTCCTTTGATGAAGAAGTTGAAAAGGTTGAACTACACTATTTACCAAAAGAATATAAACCAATGTATCAACCATCAACTGAACTGGAATATAGACATGCTTTGGTATATCTAAAGAACAGAGGAATTACAAAGTCAGATATTCTTAGATATAACATTGGATATTGTACAGAAGGACAATATAAAAACAGAATTGTAGTACCTTCTTATGATTGTAATGGCAATTTAAATTTCTTTACCGCAAGAAGTTTTTATGAAACCAAATCATTGAAATATGTAAGTTGTAACTATTCAAAAAACATCATTGGATTTGAAATGTTAATCAATTTTGATGAACCAGTCACATTAGTTGAAGGTCCATTTGATGCTATTGCAGTAAGAACAAATTGTATTCCATTATTTGGAAAAACAATGAGTAAAAAACTAAAGATGAAACTGTTGGAATATGATGTACCAATGGTAAATGTCTTGTTGGACAATGATGCGTTGGAAGATTCTATAAAAATATGTGAGTTTTTAACAAAACATGATATTCCAGTAAAATTAGTTCAATTAGACGGTAAAGATCCAAACGTAATTGGTTTTGAAAAAACTTGGCAAATGATAGATGCTACTGATACAGTAGACTTTGAGAGACTGTTTAAATTAAAGATAACAATATAATATGGCAACATATCTAAAATCAGATATACAAGAGTATAAGAATATTTTTCACATTGCAGATATTCACCTACGTCTTACAAAGAGACATGATGAATATCAACAGGTGTTTGAAAAGTTATACAAAGCAGTTGAAAAAACACCAACTGAAACAGTTGTTGCGGTATTGGGTGACCTCTTTCATTCGAAGAGTGATCTTTCACCTGAATGCGTTAAAATGGCATCTGATTTTCTTCAAAATCTTGCCAACAGAAGACCAACCGTATTGATTGCTGGTAATCATGATGCTACTCTAGCTAATAAAAATAGACTAGACAGTCTGAGTCCTATTGTTAACGCAATTAATCATCCTAATTTATTTTATTTAAAGGATTCTGGTCTTTATATCTTAGGAGATATTCTATTTAATCACTATAGTGTCTTTGATGAACCAGAAAATTACATTAAGTTCAAAGACATTCCAAAGGTATATCTAAATGAAACCAGATACAATATTGCGTTGTTTCATGGACCTGTAAATGATGCAATTACTGATGTTGGTTATAAGGTAACCAGTAGAACAATCACAAACAAATTGTTTGAAGGACACCAAATTGTTCTATTAGGTGATATTCATAAACACCAAGTTCTAGAAAGAGATGAAACTACCATTGTTTATGCTGGTTCATTGATTCAACAAAACCATGGAGAAGAATTAAAGGGTCACGGATTTGTTTTTTGGGATCTAAAGACCAAAGCATTCAAACATTTTGAAGTGGTCAATGACTATGGATTTTATACAGTTGAAGTAAACAAAGGTAAATTGGTTACAGACTTTTCTGATATTCCTAAAAAGGCAAGACTCAGAATGAAGTGTATGGAAAGTGTAGCTACTGAAGTTAAGTCTGCACTTTCAAAGGTAAGAGAAGTGTGTGAAGTTACAGAAGTGTCTTATGTTAGAGTAGATGCTGGTGATATTTCATCAAAAAATATCATTAATAGTACTGACTTTAATTTGAATGACGTATCAGACGTTGATTATCAAAATAAATTAATTACTGACTACATCACATCAAAAAATAATAATGTAACCAAAGATACCTTTGAACAAATTTATAAAATAAACAAGGATTTAAATGCTACTTTAGAAAAAGAACATATTGTAAAAAATATCAGATGGAAGCCTAAGAAGTTTGAATTTGATAATATGTTTAGTTATGGTGAAGATAATGTAATTGATTTCACTAAGATGCATGATGTAGTTGGTTTGTTTGCTAACAATGCATCAGGTAAATCTAGTGTATTATCTGCACTATCATTTTGTATTTTTGATAAATGTGACCGTGCATTTAAAGCATCTCACATTCTTAACAGTCAAAAAATGAACTTCAAATGTAAGTTTAACTTTGAAGTTAACGGAACTGATTTCTTTATTGAAAGAAAAGGTCAAGCTGATAAGAAGGGTAATGTCAAAGTGGATGTTAAGTTCTGGAAAGAAGAGGGTGGTAAAGTAATTGAACTTAATGGTGAAGCACGTAGATCAACTAATGACATTATCAGAGATTATGTAGGTACTTATGATGACTTTATTTTGACTGTATTGAGTATTCAAAATAATAAAGTAGGTTCATTTGTTGATATGGGTCAAACAGAACGTAAAGATCTATTGGCACAATTCATGGGACTAACTATATTTGATAATTTGTATAATGATGCATCAGATAAGACCAAAGAAATCAATGTATTGTTGAAGAATTTTAAAAATAATGATTATACACAGAAGTTATTAGATTTGACTAATTCTATTGAGATTTCATCTAGTATGGTGGAGTCTGAAAATAAATTATTGGATGATCTAACACAACAACGTGAAGATGAAAACAATAGATTGTTAGAAGAAACCAAGAAATTGATCAATATCACAGGCAATTTTACTGATATTACATCATTAGAATCAAAGAAGATCATGTTAGAGAATAATATTTCTACACATTCTTCCAGTCTGTTAACTTTTAAAAATCAAGACGTTCAACTTCAAAATTCTCTAAAAGAAAATAATGAAATCATTTCAAATTATGAAAATGATGACATTACTACCAAGTATGAAAAGTTTACTGAACTATCAAGTTCACTAAAACAAACAGAACAGTTGATTGAGAAGAAAAAGATTGTTGTTAAATCTAAACTGGATAAATTAAAAAAACTAGAGGAACATAAATATGATCCAAATTGTATTTACTGTACAACCAATGTATTCGTAAAAGATGCAATCAAGACCAGAGAAGAGTTAGAAGTTGATAAACATGAAGCTCAAACTCTTGTTACAGAATATACACAGTCTAAAAATAAAGTAAATGAACTGACATTTATTGGTGATCATTATAAAAAATATAATGAGGCTTATAGATTAAAAGCTGAATTGGAATCTAAGATTTCAAAGTTAAGCAATGATATTCTAAAAACAGAAAATAAGATTTCTACTGATCAAAACAGTTTGATTAATGTAGAATCACAGATTAAAGAATATTATGAACAAAAAGATGCAATTGAGTTTAATCAAACTATTAAACAAACAATTGAAAGTATCAAACTTAATATAAAATCAATTGACGTTGATATTAAAAATAAAAATAATAGTATAATTAATCATACTACCAAGTTATCAAACTCAATTGAACAGAAGAAAACAATTGAGAAGAATATTGAAGACACTAAATTATTAGAAACTCAATATGAAGCATATCAATTGTACACTTCTGCAATTTCAAGAGACGGTATACCATATGATTTGATCAGTAAAGCTCTTCCTACAATTGAAAAGGAAGTTAATAACATATTAAATCAGATCGTTGAATTTACTGTAACTCTACAGACTGATGGTAAAAATGTAACTACACATATTAATTATGAAGATAAGAAGTGGCCATTAGAATTAGCTAGTGGATTGGAAAGATTTATCAGTTCACTGGCTATTAGAGTAGCATTAATTAATGTAAGTAACTTACCAAGACCTAATTTTATAGCTATTGATGAAGGATTTGGATGTGCTGATGCTGATAATCTGTCATCTATGAGTACACTATTTGCCTTTTTGAAGACTAATTTTGACTTTGTTTGGATTATAAGTCACTTGGATGTTATGAGAGACATGGTTGACAACAGAATTGAAATTAAGAAAGAAAACGGGTTTAGTAAAATAAGTTTTATATAAAATCTGATAAATATTAACATCTTGAATTTTTTAGCAATATTTATATTTAGTTTTTAAAACTCAAATTTTGAAAGGAAAAATATAACTATGCCAATTCAAGAAGGTGGAAGATTTACGCCGCAGGACACAATTGTAAGTCCTGGGGTATTTACAAGGGAATTAGATTTATCAGGTATTACGCAGGGAGTAGCTGATATTGGTGCAGCAATTGTTGCACCATTCCCAAAGGGCCCTGGCTTTGCTCCAACACTAGTAACCAACGTTTATGACTTGGAAACTAAGTTTGGTGTTGCAGATGGAGTATATTATGGTCCATACACTGCAAAAGAATACTTAAATGAAAAAGGATTTGTAACCGTAGTCAGAGTAGGTGCTTTGACTGGTTATAATCAAGACTATCCATTAGCAATTTATGCCCAAAAAGGTACTTGGAACAGAAACGGGGATATTGGTTCACTTGCTAGTGGGTCATCATTCTTGACACCATCTGGTTCATTACTATCAGGATCTGCTAATTATTTAGCAGGCGTGACAGTTACTAATACATACGTTACTGCTTCAACAGGTAATTTTATAACTTCAGTCAGTAATCTAACAGGATCAATTCCTACTGCATCATTTACATTTACATTTGCATCAGCAGCAGGTTCTGCAACTAGAGAAGGTTTTGAATCAATAAACGGACCAAGTGGAAGTTTATTGTATTCAGGACAAACCGTAACAACAACTGAAGCTGCATATACTGCGTTTGTCTCTTCCTTAACTGGATCTTGGACATATAATAGCACTTTGGTTTCTGGTAGTAGTTATACCGGTAAACAATTATTGGATTATGGTTTACAAAACACAAGTGTAACATTTACACTACCACTAAGTGTAACATTACAAGGAACATCTACACCATTCACTAATGCAACATTAATTAGTGGTAGTTTAGTATCTTATAAAGGTACATGTGATTCACCTGTATTCAGAGTACAAGGTATAATTTCAGGATCATTTGGTAAATACAACGGTACATTCAGTGTAACAGGCAGTGCTCCATATGTTGATGAATGTAACGTATGGCGTTCTGGAAGTGCTGTTTCTGAAACTGTTTTGTTGGCAGTTCTAGCTGATACTAGAAATGCTACAATTACAAATCTATCCTCACCAGGATTCTCTGGATCTGTACTTACCTCTGCAAGTGTACTAACTTCAAATAGTTCAAGTATTGAACAAGATTATTTCTTGACACTAAGTGGAAGTAACTTGGGTTCATATGGTGTATTTGAATTCTCATTGGATTCAACAAGTCCTAAGTATATTGAAAATGTATTTGGTACAGATCCAACAGCTGTAAGTACAGCAATTCAATTGAATCCTGCTTATCGTTATACTACATTTGCTGATACAATTAAGAGAATTGCAAATAACTCAACAAGTTACAGAGTAGGTATTGCAGCTGTTCCAGGATCAATGTTCTCTGGATCAAAAGCATTGAATTTCACTGATGCAAATTCATTTAACCCAGCAAATGGTGACAGTAACTTTGGTCTAACCAATGCTTATACACCATTTATTGTATCTCAAAAAGTTGCCGCAGTAAATGGTGCCACATCAAGATATGAATTGTTCAAAGTTCATACACTATCTGATGGTACAAATACTAATAAACAATATAAGATTGAAATTAGTGATGTTAAATTAGCTGGTACAGTATCAGGAACAGATTGGGGTACATTTACTCTATCTGTACGTGATTACAATGATACAACAAAACGTCCTAAGTATATTGAAACCTTCACAAACTTGTCACTAGACCCAGATTCTAGCAATTTCATTGCACGTAGAATTGGTGACAGATACAACTACATCAGTTACTCCGGTAAGATTATTGAATTTGGTACTTATGCCAATGTCAGTAAGAATATCAGAATTGAAATGACCACCAGTGATTATCCAATAACTGCCGTACCATACGGATTTAATCCATATGATGTACCAGTTGCAGGTGATCTTGATAATGTTGCTACCACTATGAAGTATAGTAGAGCTTCTCTATATGGTACACAACTTGGTAAGTATCCATCTGGTGTTGTATTTGATGCAATTCCAAACACAGATTCTGAATTGGTTGCTCTATATCCAACTGCTTCAACTGGAGTAGAAACTTATAATGACAACATTCAATATTTTGCTCCAGTTCCAAGTGGTGCAACTAACGGTAATAACGTTGGATTTGCGTTGGATGATGTAATTGTTGGAAGTGGTACCGGTTCAATACTTGCCGCAAGTTTGAGTGGTAGCATTCCAAGTACACCAAGTGCTTCTGAATCAACTTATGTTAAACTACGTAAGTTTGTTCTTGGATTCCAAGGTGGATTTGATGGTCAATCACCAACAATTCCAATTAATGTAGGAAGTTCAATTACTCCAGGTAATACTCAAGGTCTAGATTGTACAACAATTTCTAGTGCAGGTTCAGTAGCATACAAACAATGTATTGGTGCTCTTGGAAATGCAGATGAATTTGATATCAACTTGATTGCTCTACCAGGTATTTTCAATCAACATCATTCATACGTAACAACACTAACAATTGATATGTGTGAAGCCCGTGGTGATTGTTTCTATATCATGGATAACGTAACATTCCCATCAAGCAATCAAAGTGTAGGATTGATTGATGCTGCTGTAAGTAACGTAGCTACAATTGACAGTAATTATGTAGGTACTTATTATCCTTGGGTTAAGATCCTAGATACTAACACCAACAAGATTGTAAGTGTACCACCTTCAGTAGTATTACCAGCAGTTTACGCTGCTAATGATAAAGCAAGTGCAGAATGGTTTGCTCCAGCCGGTCTAAACCGTGGTGGTATTCCACAAGCTGTACAAACTCTTGATAGATTGACTCACGCAGAACGTGATACACTCTATGAAGGTCGTGTAAATCCAATTGCAGCATTCCCTGGTCAAGGTATTTGTGTATGGGGTCAAAAGACTCTACAAGTTGAATCAAGTGCTCTAGATAGAATCAACGTCCGTAGATTGTTGATCAACTTGAAGAAGTACATTGCTTCAACCAGTAAGTACCTTGTATTTGAACAAAACGTAGCTGCTACACGTAACCGTTTCTTGAGTATTGTTAACCCATACCTAGAAAACGTACAACAACGTAGTGGATTGTTTGCCTTCCAAGTTAAGATGGATGATACAAACAATACACCAGACATTGTTGATAGAAACATCCTATACGGTCAAATCTATCTACAACCAACCAAGACTGCTGAATTCATAGTACTTGACTTCAACCTCTTGCCAACTGGTGCTACATTCCCTAATGCTTAATTGGTGAATAATTAAACAGAACCCCACTTAGAAATAAGTGGGGTTTTTTCTTTATAAAATCTATTTATATTGTACGATGATTAAGCTGACAGATTTATTATTACAAGAAGCTAAAATTCCAGCTAGTGAACAAGAAATGGATTTATATGCTAAAAAGTATAAAAAGACCATTGATTATTTACGTAGTAAGAATAAAGTATTACTATTAACAACCAGTAATAGATGGGTCAAACACAAGGAGGATGTACCAAAGAGTACTCAATTAGCTCTCAAAATACAAGAATTGCTTGGCAAGGAAAAAGTAACTTTGATTGACACTACCAAATTAAATATATTTCCATGTGAAGGAAATGTAAGTAGTAACAGAGAATTTGGCGGAAATCATTGTGGTACTGCAAAGGCATTATTGAAAAATAAAGAACAAAATCCAAGTGGATATCATCGTTGTTGGGCTAGTGTAAATGAAAAAAATGATGAACTATGGAAAATTACCAAGGAATTGTTTGAAAGTGATTGTATAGTATTTTTTGCTAGTATTAGATGGGGTCAGGCTAATGGATATTACCAAAAATTAATTGAAAGATTAACTTGGATTGAAAATAGACATTCAACTTTAGGTGAAAGTAACATAGTAAAAGATATTGATGCAGGTTTTATTGCCGTTGGACAAAATTGGAATGGTAGAGACGTTACAAAAACACAAAAAGACGTTCTTGAATTTTTTGGATTTAAAACACCTGATGAATTGTTTTGGAACTGGCAATTTACTGACAATCCACTTGATGAAACATCTAGATCATACAACAAGGCAATTACTGTATTTGATAACACTTTTGAAATATGAATAAATTAACTCAATTTTTAGTAGACAGTTTATTAAATGATCCAAAACCAACATTAAATGAAGGTGGTGCTTATGGACATCTAGCACATCCATATGAAGATATGGAATTGACATTCCAAGATTTAAGAAACATGGTGGATCAATCACTATTAGGTGACTTAAAAGCATTTGAAAAAACAGACGGTCAACAACTTTCCTTTACATGGAAAGATGGACAATTGAGACTTGCAAGAAACAAAGGACATCTAAAAAATCAAGGTCAAAATGCTTTGACTAAAGATAGTATCAAAGTAATGTTTTCTGATAAACCACAAAATATTCAAGATGCTTTTAGTTTTGCAGTGGATGATTTATCAAATGCCCTATCAAAAGTTCCAAGAGAAGAGTTGAATCAAATGTTTGGTAATGGTAAAAAGTTTGCAAGTGTTGAAGTAATTTATCCAGCTACAAAGAATGTAATTCCATACAATTTAAGTATGTTGGTATTTCACGGAATTATTGAATATAATGATTTAGGTGAACCAATTGCAGGTGGAGATGCTGAATCTGGTATTATACTTGGCAATTTAATTAAAAATGTAAATGCAGATGTACAAAATACATTTACTATCAGAGGACCAAACAAATTATTGTTATCTAAAGTAAAGAATTTACCACAAAAAAGAAAACAATTCATGACAATGATTGATCAATTGCAAGGATCATTCAGTGATCAAACAAAAATTATTGAGTATCATAAAAATTGGTGGAATAATTTTATCAGAGAAAAAGCAGATTCATTTGGATATTCAATTTCACCTGAAGTATTGAGTTTATTAGTTAAAAGATGGGCAGAATTTGATAAAAGTGTTAGCATAAAAACCATTTTAAAACAAATTGACAATGAAGAATTTAAAAATTTTGTCAGTGCCTTTGATAAAGAAAGTCATGAACAGCAATATAAAAATAACATCAGACCGTTTGAAGAATTATTTTTAAAATTAGGAGTTGAAGTATTGAAAAATGCTGCTGGTTATATGGCTGCTTCACCTGATGATGCTGCTAAACAAATAGCAAGTGATGTATTGATACAAGCAAAAACACTCAAGTCAAAAGGTGCAACGGAAGATCAATTAAACAAATTAAAGAATGAATTACAAAGATTAAAAGTTGTTGGTGGATTGAAAAAAATTGTAGGTTCAGAAGGATTAACATTCTTTTATAATGATAAAATATACAAATTAACTGGTCTTTTTGCGCCTGTAAATCAAATTTTAGGATTATTAAAATATCAAAGATAAATTTAGTTATATATAATATAAAGGTTATTAAATAATATGAAAAGAGCATCAGATAAAAGTAATTTGTCTATTGTAAGAGACTATTTGGATGGTAATAGACCATTTATTCAAGTTGGTTATGATCCAAATTTAGACAATGGTAAAAGAAAAGAAGGTGAAATTTGGGAGGATAGTCAAGGCAATAAATGGATGTGGAAAAATGGTAGCAAAAGAAAAATACCTAAACTTGCTCAAATTAAAATTGAACAAAGATGTAGTATTTGTAATGCAGATACTAAATGGGGAAACTATTTGGATCAAAAAGTGTATCCAAAAACAGGTAGATGTTATGACTGCAATATTGCTTTTGACAGTAAACTAAAAATACTTGGTGTATTTGAAGATTATGAGAAGCATAAAATTTATAAAAGTATGCTTTCTGAAATGAATGATTTCAAACAACAAATGACAGAAAGCCTTACTTATCTTGAATCAGACAGTTCATTACCTAAATTACAATATTTCAATGAAGATGGTTCACAAGAATTTTGGACAGATGATACTGATATGAAGAGTAAAGTATTAACTGATCTTAAAAAGGATTTGTTAAGCCTTAACCAAAAAATTGATGAATTAAATAAAAAAATAATTGAATTGAATTATGATTCATCAATTGAAGAAAAAGCAAAACAAATGACTTTGGAGAAACTTAATAGTCAAGATAAATGAGTGTACAGAAAACATTAAAAGATGTAATCAAAGATGAATACAAGAGATGTCTTGTAGAACCTATGTATTTCATGAAGAAATACGTAAAGATTCAACATCAAACAAGAGGTATTATTCCATTTGAATTGTATCCATTCCAAGAAGAAACATTACAAGACTTTATTGATCATGATAGAAATATTGTACTAAAGTCCCGTCAAATGGGTATTTCTACACTTGTTAGTGCGTATGCTTTATGGACAATGATATTTAATCCAGGCAAAAACGTATTGATTTTATCTACTGTACAAAATACTTCAAAAGAAATTGTATCAAAAATAAGACTTGCAAATAACAATCTTCCCAGTTGGTTAAAAGTACCAACAGTTGAAGATAATAGACTATCATTGAAGTTTAAAAATGAATCAAGAGTTCTTGCAGCATCTTCAGCCGCTGATAGCGCACGTGGTTTCAGTGCTTATTTGCTTGTAATGGATGAATGTGCATTTATTGAAAACGCAGAAGAAGTTTGGACATCTGCTCAACAAACAATGGCTACTGGTGGTAGAGCTATTTTATTAAGTACACCAAACGGTGTAGGTAATTTCTTCCATCAAATGTGGGTTGACGCAGAATCAAAGAAGAACACATTTAAAACAATTAGATTAAAGTGGGATAGACATCCAGAAAGAGATCAATCATGGAGAGATAGACAAACTGCAGAATTGGGTATCAAACGTGCTGCACAAGAATGTGATACTGAATTTTTGTCTTCTGGTAATACCGTTGTTGATACTGCAATTATTGAAAATTACAGACACAATAAATGTAAAAGTCCAGTAGAAATGCGTGGAGGAGATCATGGATATTGGATATGGGATTATCCTGATTATAGTAGAGATTATATAGTTGCTGCGGACGTTGCAAGAGGTGATGGTGCGGATTATAGTGCGTTTCATGTTATTGATGTTGAAACAATGACTCAAGTTGCGGAATATAAAGGTCAAATAGGCACTAAAGATTATGGTAATATGTTGGTGAGTGTAGCTACAGAGTATAACAATGCTTTATTGATCGTAGAAAATGCAAATATTGGATGGGCAGTATTACAACAAATAATAGACAGACAATATCCAAATACATTCTATAGTAGTGCAGATCTACAATATGTAGATGTAGAAAAACAATTGACAAATAAGATCAATAGAGATGAAAAAAAGATGATTCCTGGATTTACCAATAGTCAAAAAACAAGACCCCTATTGATTTCAAAATTGGAAAGTTATTTTAGAGAAAATTTAGTAGAAGTACGTTCAATTAGATTAATTGATGAATTATCAGTATTTATTTGGGATTCAAATAAAGCAACTGCAATGAGAGGATATAATGATGATTTAGTTATGTCATTAAGTATTGGATTGTGGGTAAGAGATACGGCATTAAGACTAAGACAACAAACTATGGATTTAAACAGATCAATGTTAGGCGGAATATCAAGAGCTGGTGGTAGTCAGAATGTATATAAACCACAATCATTAAAGAGTCAAGAAGCTTGGCAAATGAATGTTGGATTAACAAATGATAAAAAAGAAAATCTAACTTGGTTACTCTAATATACTTATATATATAACTTATGGCAAATGAAGAATTTCAAATATTAAAGCAAAGATCTCTTTTCTCCAAGTTAAGAAGACTGTTTTCCACTGATACAATTGTACGTAATGTAGGTGGTAAAAAATTGAAGGTAGTTGATACAGATCAAGCAATGTATGCAACTGACCGTAATACACTTAGAGATCGTTTTAATAGAATTAGAACTAGTGCATATAATCAATACAGCAGAGATTTCACATTAAGTTATCAAGCTGCACGTATTGAGTTATTTCGTGATTATGATACAATGGATATGGACCCTATCATTTCATCTGCACTAGACATTTATGCAGATGAATGTGTTACTAAGAATGAATTGGGTGATATTTTAACAGTCCATTCAGAAGATCAAAACATCAAAGAAATTCTAAATAATTTGTTTTATGACATATTAAATATTGAGTTTAATATGTGGAGTTGGACTAGAAACTTAGTTAAATATGGTGATTTTTATTTGAAGTTATACATTAGTCCTGAATATGGTGTATACTTTGTTGAACCAATGAGTTCTTACAATGTTACCCGGGTTGAAAATAGTGATTTAAATAACAAGAATTATACAAAGTTTCAAGTTAATTTGCCTGAAGGTGGTAAGATTGAAGAACTTGAAAATTATCAAATTGCACACTTTAGATTATTGAGTGACAGTAACTTCTTGCCATATGGTAAGAGTATTATTGAAGGTGGTAGAAGAGTATGGAAACAATTATCATTGATGGAAGACGCAATGTTAATCCACCGTGTAATGCGTGCTCCAGAAAAGAGAGTATTTAAAGTTGACGTTGGTAATATTCCACCACAAGAAGTGGATCAATATATGCAAAAGTTGATGGACAAGATGAAAAAGGTTCCATATATTGATGAAAAAACAGGTGATTATAATTTACGTTTTAATTTACAAAACATGGTAGAAGACTTTTATCTACCAGTACGTGGCAGTGATAGTGGTACTAGCATTGAACCATTAAGTGGTATGGAATTTACTGGTATTGATGATATTCAATATCTTCGTAACAAGATGTTAGCTGCATTAAAGATTCCTAAAGCATTTTTGGGTTATGAAGAAGATTTGAGTGGTAAAGCAACACTTGCAAGTGAAGACGTAAGATTTGCTAAGACTGTTAATAGAGTACAAAGAATTTTAGTTAGTGAATTGACAAAGATTGCAATCATTCATTTGTATGCACAAGGATATAAAGATTCTTCTCTAGTCAATTTTAGCTTGGAATTAACAAACCCATCCGTAATTTTTGAAAAAGAAAAAGTTGCAATTTGGAGTGATAAAGTAGCCGTTGCAAAGGACATGGTAGAAAATAAGTTATTTAGCAGAAGATGGATCTATAACAACGTATTCAAAATTTCTGAGGATGATATTGAAGTTCAGAAAAATGATATTGTTGATGATGCTAAACAAAATTATAGATTCAAACAAATTGAAGAAGAAGGCATTGACCCAGCTAAACCATTTAATAAAATTAAGCCAGAAGAAGGTGGATCTGAAGGAGGTCCAGAAAGTGGTGGGGCAGGTCCAGGACCTGAACCTGGTGCTGGTCCTGAAGGAGGCGCATCTGAACCACCACCAGAAAAGTTGGCAGAATATGAAAGACCTTCTCAAAAAGGAAAGAAAAAAGCAAGTGATTATTCATTTGGAGAAGATGTTCTTGGTAACTTAGAAAACAATAGACAAGTAAAAAATACTATTGGACATAAATTTAAAAATGATTCTCCTTTGAGTCTTGAAAGATTTGATTCTTATTTGAAGGATTATAAGACTGAAAATAGGGAATTATTGAAAGAATTTAAATCAAAAAACAAACCAAGTTACTTGGATGAAAGTAATATACTATGAAATCACTGAAAGGATTCATAAATATTGTATATAAAATGATTTTTACATAAAAATAACTATATTTATAAAATAACTAGAAAAAGAATATATGCAAATAGCTAAAGCTAAGCACTCTAAATTTAGGAACACAGGCATTCTTTTTGAACTGCTCACTCGGCAAATTACTGCTGATATCCTTGCCGGAAAGGATGAATCTATTGCCAAAACTCTTCTCTTTAAATACTTCAAAGAAAACAAAGAATTAGGTAGAGAATGGCAATTGTATAGCTTTTTATTAAATGAAAAAGCAAAAGATGAAGTACAAGCTGAAAAATACATCAATGTAGTCTTGAAACAAAGAGAAAAAATTGATGATAAAAAGTTAGTTCAAGAGAAATATAATTTAATCAAAGAAATAAAGGAAACTTATCCTATTGAAGATTTGTTGAAGTCAAATCTAAAAAATTATAAGACGTTTGCATCTATTTACAAAGTATTTGAAGACCATGTAAATGACAATGTGAAGTTTGACATGAATGAAATTATTCAGTCCAGAACAGTCATCACTGAAAATTTATGTGGTAAGAAAAAACAAATTAATGAATCTGAAGATAACTTAATAAACATCTACAAACAACAAAGTGAAGAAGTACGTTTATTAAGTTATAAACTTTTGATTGAAAGTCTAAATGAAAAATATAAAGGACTAGATACAAATCAAAAGAATCTGTTAAAAGAATATATCAATAACATTTCAAATACAAATTCACTTAATAAATTGATTGTAAGTGAAATTGAAAATGTTAAATCTCAATTAACAGAGTGCTTATCAAAAATTGATAATGATATTATCAAAATTAAAATCAATGAAGTAGTAAAACAATTGAATAACGTAAAACCTTCTTCAAATGTAAAAGATAACCAAATCATGGTTTTGTTGCTTTCATATGAACTTCTAAAAGAAATCAAAAATAAACTTTAATATTATGAGTGATAAAAACAAAAAACTAATCGTTGGTGATTTCAAAAAGGCCCTAAAAGAATTGGTAAAACAAGTAATGGATGAAATCAACACAACCGGTGGTGTTGGTCCTACCGCAGTACCAAATTGGGTAAGTAAAAATGCAAAGGGTCGTCCAGATATAGCTACAAAATCTCTTGACGGATATAAACTAGCAGAAAAGAAGGGTGAAAAGAAACTTGCACCAGTAGGTAAAGAAAAAACACCTGACGTAGTTAAAGGTCCAACAAGTAAGGGAGTAAAGTCAGATGATCTTTATATCCTTCACAAAAGAAGAGCAATTGCCGCTTCTAAGAATGATAAAAAAGACACACAACATTATGACAATTTGATTGCTACAGGTGAAAAACAATTGGGTTATAAGCCAGGCGCAAGCAAAAAGAAATAATATGAATATCAGTCTTAAAAAACTTATATTTGAAGCAGAAGGTGATGTACCACCACAAAAGGGTGCAAAACCACCTACACAAGCTCCAGCAGCTGCTCCAAAAACTGCTCCAGCACCAAAATCACCACCAACACCAGCTCCAGCAGCAGAAAAACAACCATCTACTCCATCTGGTGGTGAAGGTGATGCAAATACATTTAATGTTAAGTTTGATTTAGATGACTTTGAAACAAAGGTTTCTAACTCAACTGAACAAGCAAAAAATGATTTTCAAAGCAAAATTTTGCAAAAAATTTCAAACAAACAAGTAAGATTGGTTAGAGCCGCAAAAGGTTTTGGTCAACCTGAAAGAGAATATGTTGTTAATGTTGCGGATGTCAAAATTGAATTTTGGTATCAAAAGTACGTTGTTGTAATTACTGGTAGAGAACAAAACAAACAAAAGGAAAGTGATTTCCATTTGACTGCTCCATATGTCATAAAGATTATGGGACAAGCTCAACCATCTAAATCTAAAAAACAAACACAACCAGCTGCTCCAAAACCAGTTCAAACACCACAAAACACTGCAACAAAGGGATTGTAATATGGAAAGAAAATTAATAGTAGATTGTATAACATTTGATATTTCAAAAGACGTAATAAATGAAGCCATGTCAAAAGGCGGACCATTTATTGTAAAAGGAATTTTGCAAAGAGCTGGCGCAAAAAACCAAAATGGTAGAATTTATCCAAAAGAAATTTTGGAACGTGAAGCAAATAAATACAATGAAAACTTCATCAAAGAACGTAGAGCTTTGGGTGAATTAGATCATCCAGATAGTAGCGTTGTCAACTTGAAAAATGTAAGTCACAACGTAACAAAAGTAATGTGGGATGGTGATGATTTGATTGGTGAAGTAGAAGTATTACCTACACCAAGTGGTAATATTCTAAAAGAATTATTTGCATCTGGAATTAGATTAGGTATTAGTTCTAGAGGAATGGGTAGTGTAAAGAAGAATGTTTATGAATCTGCTGATGAAGTTCAAGATGATTTTGAATTGATTGCATTTGACTTTGTAAGCAATCCATCTACCAGAGGTGCTTTCTTATATCCAAAGGATCAACAATCTTTACAAGAAGGTGTAGTTAAGAATCCTGAAACAAATAAATGGGACAGTGTTGAGAATATTATTAGAGATATTCTTGGTGAAATTAAGTCATAAACACAAAATATTTTATATTTATAACATATGATTAAACTAAAAACTTTAATTGAAGAAAATGCAGCTGTTGCTGGTCAACAACCTGTTAGTACAGAACCACAAAAAATGACCAAAGAAGACAAAAAGATGTTGGCCAAAATGGTAGCAGAATACAATGAATACGGTAAAGTATTACGTAATGTAAATGAAATTGCTCAAGTATCTGAAAAGCTTTGTAAGATTGCTGGCATGGCAGAAAATTATGCATTACAAGAATGTGGTGATTGGATGCAAGCCAATGTAGCTAAGAGACACTTTGCTGAATTGAAGAAGTTGTCTGAAGGATTTCGTAAATTAGCATCTGAATGTTATGAAAATAACAAACAAATGACTGCTCTATATGAAGATATGGGACACATTTATGAAAAGTATTTTGAAATTAATGATCCTAAATAACTAAACGTTAAACTGTGGTAAAAGAAAACCCCGCCTTCTGGCGGGGTTTTTATTTTTAAGGTGTTTCAACTGAACCAAACGTGTTAATCATATCCATCATTTGATCAAAGTTTTTATACACATGTTTTCTATCATTCATTATTAACCAATATCCTTTATCATTTTTATAAATAACAAAGTTTAATGATGTCATATCACTATTTCTGTCAACTTTTAGTCTGAACCTTGTGTCACCATCAGGTTCAAATCCCATACCAATTAACATGTCTACTTCTTTCCAATCCCAACCATTTGGGTGGTCAATATCATCAATTTTATATTCACCATTGGTGTTATCAAAACCTTCTTTTTTAATAAATGATTTTAAATGGGTCATATATTTACTTTCATTGAACGGTTAATAAAGTTATACAATTTACTTTCAATATCATTCTTTTTACTCACATCAGTTTTATCATTATCTATTAAAGCTTTTACTGGTTCAGACAATTTTGAATATACAGTAGAAGGTTTATCCAAATCATCTGGATTTTTGATTTCTACATAGAAAATAATATATTTAAAACTTGTTTTGCTACTATCAGCTTGATTTACTAGTTTTTTAATTACAAAATAAAATGTATTTTCACCAATATTCTTTTCAAAGCTTAATTCCATTCCTCTGTCAGTATCTTCTTTATTGATAGGAATATTAGAGGCTTGTTTGATTTTGTCAATTTCAAATTGTTCAAAGTTAATACCTTTATTTTTTGTCAATTCATCTTTGATTTTTACATTGTCTTTTTGGAATTCTGCATTTTCACTTAACAAAGATTCTTTAAGAGATCTACGTAAAACTTCTTTCAATTTACTCTTTATTTGAATCTTTTGTTCATTGGTAACATTTGCATGAAGAGCAGCTAAATATTTTTTAACGCTGCCTTTGGTACATCCAACTTTTTTACCAGTGTCTTTTTTGTAAATGCAATTACCTTTTATTTTATATGGCATAATACAATAAATATCTAAAATTTTTATTACTTTCAATTTTTTATTTATATTTATTCAACAGTATTACGACATTCTTTGTCGCATAAATTAATAAAAAATTATTATTGAAGTTTACCCTCTAATAACTTCAGGAAACCCAAAGGAAATATTATGTCAGATTTATTAAAGGAAGCTATTGCTGACGCTAAGGCTGTACGTGCTACTGCTCTAGCAAATGCAAAAGCCGCATTAGAAGAATCATTCAAGCCAACATTGGAAGCAATGTTAGCTGAAAAACTAAAGAGTGAAATTGGTATGGAAGATGAAGCAGTTCATTCTTCTGATATTGGTTCAGGTAAAAGTGTAGCACCACTTGGTACACAATCTACCAACCAAGATCCAGGCGCAAATCAAATGTTTGAAGAATCAGATGAAGAAGTAACAAGTGAAGAACTTGATGAAATTCTTGCTGAACTTGAAAGAGAAATGGGAGATGCACCAGCTGATCCAGCACCTGCTCCAGAAGCTCCAGTAGCTGCTGAACCTGCTGCTGAAGTACCAGCCCCAGCTCCTGCTCCAGAAGCACCAGTTGCACCAGCTCCTACTCCAGAAGCTCCAGTAGCTGCTGAAGAAGTAGAAGAAGTTGATGAAGAAATCAATCTACAAGAACTTCTAGACACCTTGAGTGAAGAAGTTGAAGAAGTAGATGAAGCTAAGAAACATGATTCTGAAGAAGAAGAAGAAGATAAAGAAGAAGTAAAAGAACAAACTGAAGAATCTGTTCAATTGGCTGAAGCTTTAAATACCGTTCAATTCCTACGTGATCAATTGAATGAAATCAATCTTTTGAATGCTAAGTTGTTGTACACCAACAAGTTGTTCAATAAGTTCTCATTGAACCAAGCTCAAAAGATGAAGGTAGTAGAAACTTTCGACTTAACCAGCTCCATCCGTGAAGTTAAGTTGAGTTATAAAATTTTGTCCGAATCACTTAGTTCAGGTGGATCAGCTGTCAAGAAACCAAATACAGCTGCACAAACTATCACCGAAGGTTTGGCAAGTAAACCAGTTGCATCAACAGCTCCTAAGAAGGAATTGATTGTTGAAAACAGCAACGTGATGGCTTCAAGATTCCAAAGACTTGCCGGAATTAAGAAGTAAAAAATTAAAACAAGGCAAGTAAACAAAAAACTAAAATACAGAAAGAAAATATGAGTGATATTAAGAGTCTATTGACAAACAATATGAACCCACAAGCTAAGTTGATGACTGAAACTCGTGGATTGCAAAACAAATGGGACAAGACAGGTCTTCTTGAAGGTCTAGAAGGCATTGAAAAGGCCAATATGTCTATCCTATTGGAAAACCAAGCCAAGCAATTGCTTGATGAATCTACCTCTACAGGTACTTCCCAAAACAGTGAACAATGGGCTGGCGTAGCTCTTCCATTGGTTCGCCGTGTATTCGCTGAAATCTCCGCTAAGGAATTCGTTTCAGTTCAACCAATGAACCTACCATCTGGTCTAATCTTCTATCTAGACTTCAAGTACGGCACCAACCGTAACGGTCTACCAGGATCTAATCCATTCAGTGGTTCATCAATGTTCGGTGGTACTGGCATCAAGCTAGGTTCTACTGATTCTCCAGAAAACGGTCTATATGGTGCTGGTCGTTATTCTTACACCAGTAACTATTTCACCCAATCATTGAGCACCACTTCAGGTTCCGCAACCTTGAGTGATCTAAACTTTGATAGCTCATTGACCTCAAGTGCTCAAGCATTCGTTGGTCAAAAGATCAATGTTCTAGTTGGTACTAACACAATTAACACTGACTTGAATGCTGTAAGAAGCTTCACCATCAGTGCTTCTGGTATTAATCCAGTTAACGTAATCAATGAATTGACCAAGGTATATAACACTGGTTCTCTAGCCACTGCTAACTACTACATTGTACAATTCATTGTAACTGGTTCAACTACTGCAGGTAACGCCAGTGGTGCCGCAGTCCTAACTTATACAAAGCAACCAACTGATCAAACCCGTGGTGACTTTGAAGATACCAATCCATTCAAGGGTGAAGCTGTTAATAACGGTATTGACAAGGGTACTGATATCAACATTCCAGAAGTTAACTTGGAACTCAAGAGTGAACCAATTGTTGCTAAGACACGTAAGTTGAAGGCAGTCTGGACCCCAGAATTGGCTCAAGACTTGAATGCTTACCACAGCATTGACGCAGAAGCAGAATTGACTGCTCTATTGAGTGAATATGTATCAATGGAAATTGATCTTGAAATCATGGACATGTTGATTAGTGCTGCTCCAGCATTGACCACTGAAGCTTGGTCCGCAGTAATTGGTAAGGAACTAGTCAAGGGTCCAAATGACAGTGCAGGTCTACCAACCTTCACCGTAAACAACGATTCAACCAATCGTACTGCTTACGTAAAGAGCACTTGGTACCAAACTCTTGGTAACAAGATCCAAAAGGTATCTAACAAGATTCACCAATTGACCCTACGTGGTGGTGCTAACTTCTTGGTTGTAGGACCAGACGTAGCCACTGTATTGGAATCCATCCCAGGATACGTTGTAAACACTGACGGTGATAGTGCTAAGTTCGCAATGGGCGTAAGCCGTGTTGGTTCTTTTGCTTCCCGTTTCCAAGTTTACAAGAATCCATACATGCAAGAAAACACAATCTTGCTTGGTTTCCGTGGTAACAACTTCCTAGAAACCGGTGCAGTTTATGCTCCATATATTCCATTGGTACAAACTCCATTGGTATATGATCCAATCAACTTCACTCCACGTAGAGGTGTAATGACCCGCTACGCTAAGAAAGTAGTCCGCCCAGAATTTTATGGGAAAATCTATGTTGGTGACTTGAACCAAGTCTAATCAATAAGGTAAATAATTAAACGCACCCCGGCAGAAATGCCGGGGTTTTTTGTTTTTTAATTCTATTTATATTTATGATTAAATTAACTGACATTCTAGATGAAATGGTTGAAAGGGGAGAACCAATGAAGTTGGTCAAAGATGCCTCTATCAGTGATCAATTGAAATATCATTTGGATAGAAATCTCACTTTAGAAGAAAATGTATTTAGAATTTATAGTGAAGGATATTTTCATTTAGTAAATGAAGTACGTGAATTATATAATCAAGATTTAATTGAGTTGAATGATAATGATGTAGATATTATAGAAAGTGATCTTGGTAGTAAAGCAATATATGAAGGTATAGAAGTATATTTAGACGCACCAATTGAAATAGAAGATGATGAGTACATTAATGAAGTCAAACACAGAGGTAGAACTGTAAATCTTAATAGACCATTTAGAACTCCAGGAGGACCAAAGAAATTTGCTGTATATGTTAAATCAAAGGCAGGTAAAATAAAGAAAGTAACCTTTGGTGATCCAAACATGAGAATCAGAGCTGGTAGTGCAGCACGTAGAAAAAGTTTCAGAGCTAGACACAGATGTAGTCAAAAGAAAGATCGTACTACAGCCGGATATTGGAGTTGTAGAAGTCATAGAATTAAATCATTAGGTACCAAGAGTAAGGGAAAATACTGGTAAAATATGAAACTTACAGAATTAAAAGAATTAATAAAAGAAGTATTACTTGAAGCGGTACCATTTGATAAAGCAACTGATATTGAATATGGACTAAAAGCCAAATATGATGAATTGGGTGATTATACGTTTGGTGTAGAATTTGAATTTGAACCTGTTGTAGAAGAACAGAATTTATCAACGGATCAAATCATTGAAAAATTATCAGATCTGATGGGTACATCATACAGTTATGATAATGGATTAACTGATGCTTATAATTCATGGGTTGATGAACAAAGAAATGAAGCAGCAAAAAGATGGAATCGTTATGGAACTATTGATAATATTGATAGATATGATGAAGAATATGGTCCAATGAGTGTAGATACATTTGATAGTAGTGTTCCAGAACCAGTTGAAANTGATTATGCTACTGAAGAGGAATACAATGAAGCATATNAAAAATATGATGAAGTAAGAAATGAAGTGGACAGGGAATACACTCGTTGGGAAAGAAGACATCAAGGTGATTATGTTGATTATGTTGATGAATATTTAAGACTTTTAGCAAGAAGTGGAGAATGGACTGATTTTATTCCAGATAGTGAAATGAATGTAACTGATATGGGAGGTGGTATTGAATCTGCGTATAATTTATTAGATAGTCTGGGTGAAGATGTAAGAAAAGATGATAAACCAGATAAAGACACATGGGCAGTTGGTGAAGATGG
>JGI25921J50272_10000001_pt1 | contig 168684 bp, 218 predicted proteins | sample LauGreSu1BDMLBSD_2_FD_50272 | JGI IMG/M metagenome (IMG submission 50272) | reverse complement strand
AGGGAGATTCAATATGATTGTTAGCTGAATAATTTTTAATAATTTCAGGAGAACATTTTGGGTATACTTTTGATAACATTTCTTGAATAAACTTATAGTTAACCCTTCCGTTTGGTAATAAAGGTTCAGTTTGTTCAGTTATAACTTTTTTAGAAGTTATTGATTCTTTTAGTTTTGTTTTTAGTTTTGATAAATAAACATCATTAACGAATTCCCAATTCACAACATCCCAAAACCTTTTAATATATTCATCTCTTTTACTTTGATATTTCAAATAATAGGCGTGTTCCCATAAATCCAATCCCAATAAAGGATAACCACCATCAATATCATTCATTTGAGGATTGTCTTGATTTGGGGTTGTCATAATTTTCAGTCTATTGTTTTTGGTTAATACCAACCAAGCCCAACCTGACCCAAATCTTCCAATAGATTCTTCTTCAAATTTTTTCTTAAATTCTTTGTAAGAACCAAATTCTTTATTTATTTTGGTTAATATTTCTCCTTTGATTGTTTGTTTCTCAGGAGATAACATTTTCCAAAATAATGAGTGGTTGTAAGCACCGCCACCATTATTTCTAATTACTTTTGGATATCTTGTAATTGATTTAATTATATCTTCCAATTCAACATTACCATAATTCTTTTTTGATAAGGCATCGTTAAGTTTCTTAACATATCCTTTATAGTGGTTGTTATAATGAACATTCATTGTTTTTACATCAATGAATCTTGTAAGGGAATCATAACCATATGGTAATTTATCAATACCAATCTTTTTGGCTTCAGTTATTAAACTTTCACCTAATAATATAGTTTCTTTTAATAGTTCTAATTTCTTTTCCATAAAATATAAATATCTTCTAAAAAATAAGTTTTAAATTGTATTTTTATTAATTTTGTGAACCAAAGTATAACTTTATAAGTTAATTATATTATTTCATCAAAAAATTAAAAAGTTATGTCCCACAATATTGAAAATGGAGTTAAATCCAACAATGGATTAAATACTGAGAAAAAATTTTCAGATTTAACAAATCTAAAAAAGACTTCAAATAATGAAAAACCTAAATTTATTAACTCGTATGGTAATGAACAAATTATTGATTTTGATTTTCATACTACAAAAAATGATGTAAAAATATTCATTGATGTTTGTAGTACATTTAGAAGTGATAGAGCAAAACAAAAAGGTTATAATGCTTTACTATATAAAATGTTTATTAGTACTAATTGTAAGTTCTATATTGGTGTGGGTTCATTAGTTGAAAATGGTTCTATTGTAAATCCAAAGAACATAGAAGGTATTGATGGAATATATCATATTGATGAATTATCCAAATTGATTAATGAACATTATTAATCCTATTCATAATTTGTTCAATGAATTCAGCCTTATCCAAATTGTCACCCATCACAGTGTCAATGATATTCTTTTTATTGATTAACATATCATAGATAACACCTTCAATTGTATTTTCAAATATGGGATAATAAACTGAAACACAATTTTTTTGACCATATCTATAAGCTCTATCTTCCGCTTGTTGGTGATGTGCGGGAACAAAAGATAAGTCATTAAACAATACAACCTCACCAGCAGTTAATGTAATACCAACACCTGCGGCTTGAACATTTCCAACGAATACTTTTATTTTATCGTTTTCTTGGAATTGGTCAACCGAATATTGTCTTTGAGTTTTACTACAAGTCCCATCCAAATAAACCGATTGTTTTCCAAAATGGGAATGTATTTTTTGTAAACTATCTGTAAAGTTCGTAAATACAATTACCTTTTTACCTTGTTCCAATATATTCTCAATTAAACCAATTGTCTCCTGAACTTTCTCATCAGCAATAACTTGTCTTACTTTCATAAGTTTATTGAATTGCACAGTTAATGACTTTGATTCTTCAGGATGTTTATTATACCACTCATAATATTCCCCCATCAATTCTTCATATTGTTTTGATTTTAATCTCAAATAGATTGGGGTAATAATTTTTTCAGGTAAATCTAATACATCAGTTTTTAATCTTCTCAATACTTGTCTTGATGTTCTATCTCTTAACTCTTCCAAGTTGGATGCACCATTAACATTCCAAACTTTTCTATTCCCAGCTTTAAATTGATAACCTTGACAATAACGTATAACATAAGCCATCCAATTTTGAGCAACAGGACTTTCAATTAGATTCAATAAGTTATAATAATTAATTGGTCTATTTGTCATTGGTGTACCAGTTAACAGCCAAAGATATTTTGATTTCTTTACAAAATCATTTATTAGTTTTGTTCTTGCTGCTTGGGGATTGGAAATATAATGAGCTTCATCAATTATAACCAAATCAAAATTAGCTTTTGCTATTGGTGAATTCTCTTTATTCTTTAAATCATAAAAGTTTTTAAGGATATCATAATTCACAATAACAAAGTCGTGGTCAGTAGAAAAATTCTTTCCCTCCGATATATAAACACTTCTATCTGTATAATTCCTAATTTCTCTTTCCCAATTTATTTTAAGTGATGCTGGACAGATAATTAATATTTTCTTGATATCAGTTTCAAGTGCCGCGATGATTGTACTCGTGGTCTTCCCCAGTCCCATATCGTCAGCTAAAATAAATCTTTTACTACCAACCAATTTTTCTATTGCAATTTTTTGGTGTTCAAGTGGTGGTCTATGACCATACTTTGAATAATCAATCTTAACTTCCTCTGTGTTGTGAGTTTTTAATAATGCGGCCTTGGGTAACCAAATATCAGTTAAAGTGTCACCTGAGTTAAATCTACCCCAAATATGATATGATTTATCTTTATCCACCAATAACTTTTCAACCCAAATATCAGTTGGGATTGTTAACATATTTTTTTCATCCGCGATTTTATTTGCAAAATAGGGTTCAATATTAACCCACTTCTTGGCAACCTTTGGTTCAACTGAATGATAGTTAATTATATATTCAGCTTGGGAACGAGTGGGATAGAATTTCTTATTGGTTTCTTTATGATTTTTTAGTTTTAAAATAAAGTTATTTCCACCTGAATATGTGTCCAAAATATCAAGTGCTTTAGATTCAATAAGATTAGATGTTTTACCTGTTAAACTCAAAGTAAATTTTTAACATAAAAATAGTTGATATCTTAATATTTATCAATATGACAAATAAAATACCTATAACAAGGATTGGTAAATTCTTTGATGCTAATGATTATCAATTGGATATATCAATGGGTGAGGAATGGTTATATGGGGATATGAACTTCACCATTGTATTATATCGTATAGATAGAATGAAAACAAAGACTGACGATGTATATGGTGAAGCATTAAAAGATGGAATTAAATTTCTACCCCCAATTGAATTGAAAGGATATGTTCAAATATCTGCACCTGAGAATAAAATGATTGCTGGTAACAAACCTGGTATTAACCAAACTGAACCTGGTAATATGAGATTTTCAATTTATCAAAAACAATTGGATGAATTGGGAATTGATATTAATTTTGGGGATTATTTGGGTTATAACGAAACTGAGAACAGAATTAGATATTATGTTGTAAATAATGATGGGAGGGTTGTTTCGGACAATAAACATAACTATGCTGGTTATAAACCATATTATAGAACAATAACAGCTTCGGCAGTTATAGATAATGAATTTAGAGGATTGTAATTATGCCACTACCAAAGAAAATAAAAAAAGATATACCATTAACTGAGTCAAAGATTCTTTTAGAAAGGAGAAAAGAATTGGTTGATAAGATTAACAAAGATGGTACTTATTTACCCAAATCTTTATTACACGCAGATTTGGATGGTGGTTTTTTGGATTTTGTTAAGAATGAATTAAAGACTATTGTTGATGGTAAAGTTATACCAACAATTGATATATTAATAACAACTCAAAATTGGGCACAATTTACTGAAACTTGGGATATTCAAAATATAGACAAAAATGTTGAACTTCCTTTTATATCAATTGTAAGAATTCCTGAAGTAAAGTATGGTACTAATCCCGCTGTTTTATATACAATACCAAACAGAAGATTATTTTTTTATGCTCAAGTCCCAACTTGGGATGGTAATAGAGTTGGTATGGACATATATAAAATACCACAACCTGTACCAATTGATATTACATTTCAAATAAAAATTGTATGTAATAGAATGAGAGAACTTAATGCTTTTAACAAAATAGTAATTGAGAAGTTTTCATCAAGACAAGCGTATACAGTTATAAAAGGACATTATATTCCAATTGTAATGGGTAATATTTCTGATGAATCTGTAATGGATATGGAAAAGAGGAAATATTATATTCAGAGTTATGAATTTACAATGTTGGGATTTTTAATTGATGAAAATGAATTTGAAGTAAGTCCTGCAATAAATAGAGTTTTACAAGTTTATGAAGTTGATACAAGAACAATTAAAAGAGGTGTAAAAAAAGAATTACCTAATAACAAAATTGAATTAGACGCATTGTTTAAATTAGGTATTACCACAATATCTGAAAAGTTTGATTATACAACGAATATTACTATAGACACAACAACTAATGTTGATAGTTATGATGTTTTCATAAATAACGATTATTATGGTACTAGTGTGAATTCAATACAATTGAATGATGGGGATATTCTTAAATTTGAAATAATTAAAAATGACAACTCATTAGAAAGTAATATAAAACTGATAAGTCAGGTTATCTAGTTATCACCATAGATATCTTTTTTTTCTTTACACTTCTCAACAATTAGTCTTTCTAAAAAACGATACATTTTAATCCCGTTTTTGTCACAATATTTTTTTAGAATATCGTGAACCTCTAATGATATTTTAAGATTTTTTATTTTCTTTACACTTTTATCCATAGTAGAAAAAAGGTAGAATTTATTCTACTCAATTTACATATACATATTACGAAGTAAAGTATTTTGCATTTTTGTTCAATATTTATGTATAAATAAATTATTAAACATAAAAAAAAATGGCAAATACAAAAGTTTTCGTATCACCAGGTGTTTATACTTCCGAAGTTGATTTAAGTTTTGTATCACAAAGTGTTGGTGTCACAACATTGGGTATTGTAGGGGAAACATTAAAAGGTCCTGCATTTGAACCAATTTTCATCAGAAACTTTGATGAGTTTACAGCTTTTTTCGGTGGTACATCTCCTGAAAAATTTATTAACACACAAATACCAAAATATGAGGCATCATATATTGCAAAGGCTTATTTGCAACAATCCAACCAATTATTTGTAACTAGAATATTGGGATTGTCAGGTTATGATGCGGGTCCTTCTTGGTCTATAACTACTGTTGCAAACGTTGACCAATCTACGGTTGGTTTTGAATGTTCAAGTGCTACAACAGCAAATTGTGTTTCTCAATGTGTTGAGTATACAATTGTTGATTACACTATTGATTTTACTGGTTGTACAAACGACTCAAGTACAATATCATTTACATTCAATTCAAGTTCGGATATTTTAACACCTGATTTTAATTCATCATACGAATTATTTAATGGAACAACATCAATTATTTCTAATGATTTAAAAAATCAAATTTCTCAAGTAATGAGTACTCCATCTAGTTCGGCTTACTCAATAAATTATTTTGGTGTAATTTCAGGAGGTACTTATGATTCATTATCAGCATATACTGCAAGTACAAATGTATTTGGTGTTGACAATGTAAGTTCAGATTTAGCTGATTATACTGCACCAATTAATGATACTTGGTATTATGCTACCTTTGATAATATTGGTGGTGGTGATTATTCAGGTTATTCATTCTATAGTACGATTACTGGTTTAACTGAAACATCAGCTTTATCAAATTGTGCTTCATTCTATAGTTTTGAAGTTAGTTCAACAACAATTAGTACTGTGGTTGGGGCAATTAACTATAACACTAATACAATTAGTATTTGTTTACCATCAACAGCAACTACTGCAGATTATTCAGCAATGACCGTAACATTTAGTGCTTGTACAACTGAAAGTTTAAGTGGCGTAAGTAGTAATGGGGTTGTTCAATCAGCAATCACAGAAAATGTAAACTTTAGTGCATTAACTAAGTCTTATACAATAACATCTGATGATTTAACGGCTACTTCTGCTTGGACAGTGAATGTAACAATAACAGACCCTTGTGGACTTTGTTCTTCAGGTAATACAGGTACAATACAATCAGGAACAACAACTTATTGTTATAGTGGTACTGTAATGGGTAAAATATTTGTTTACACTGGTGATTCTTATACTAATTACGATGACTTAGTAATTGCTACACTTCGTTCAAGAGGTATTGCAACATATAGTAATGATAATGGTGCAGTTTATGAGGTTCAAGATTTAAATGGTGTTTCACTTGATTGTACTGGTTCTTACTCAGCGGTAACTAAAAATCCTTTTTCAACATTTGGTGTAAATGTTACAAGTAAAGATGGTGACACTTATTTCTTTGAAACATCATTCTCTAATTCTAATGTAAATTACATAGGAAAAGTTTTTGGATATTCAAACTTTGCAAAACCAAGAACTGTAGTTCCTCTATTCTTAGAAGAAAGATTCCAAACTTTATTAAATTATGGATATAGAAAAGGTTACATTAGAGGTTTAAGTTGTGACTTAACTGCATTACCTGAGTCAAGAAATGGAGATTCTACTTCAATTGGTTGGTATATGGAACAATATCAATCACCTGAATCACCTTGGGTTGTTTCTGAATTAAGAGGTAATAAAGTATTTAACCTATTTAAATTTATAACAATAGCTGATGGTGAATCTGCAAATACTGAAGTTAAAATTTCAATCGCTAACATTTCATTTAATAATGGGACATTTGATGTATTAGTAAGAGACTTTTTTGATAACGATTCAAATCCAGTTGTGATTGAGAAATTCACTAATTGTACAATGAATCCAAACGAAAATAGTTTTATTGCTAAAAAGATTGGTACTAATGATGGTGAATATGAAATGAATTCTAAATATATTATGATTCAAATCAACGAAGACGCTCCAATTGATGCTCTTCCTTGTGGATTTGAAGGTTACACATTTAGAGAATATGCTGGAGTAAAATCACCATTCCCAATTTATAAAACTAAGTACGATTTCCCTGGTGAAGTTATATACAATCCACCTTTTGGTTTAGCATCTGGTTCTGATGACGCAACAAGAAGTTCAGGTGATAACGTAAGAAGAACTTATTTAGGTTTATCTGATACACTTGGATATGATATTGATTTCTTTGGTTATAAAGGTAAACAAGTACCATTAAGTGTTTGTGATGATACATCAGGTAGTGATTGGGCGTTCAGAACTCAAGGTTTCCATATGGATATAAATGCTTCAGGTATTACAATACCTAACATTTATACATCAAGTGGTACATCTGCATTCCAAGTTGGTTCAGCACCATTTATTACAGACCCTGATAATGAATCAAATCCATATTACAGATTATTTGCACGTAAATTCACTTTATTTGTAAATGGTGGTTTTGATGGATGGGATATCTATAGAGAATCAAGAACAAATACTGATAGATTTAGATTGGGTGGTGCAGGTTATTTAAAAGGTGCTTGTACATCAATAAGATACCCTAGTGCAACTGGTTTTGGAGCGTTCAAACGTATTACAGTTGGTAATAATAATCAAGATTTCGCAAACACAGATTACTACGCTTACTTGTTAGGCCAACAAACATTTGCTAATCCTGAAGCTGTTAATATAAATGTATTTACTACACCTGGTATTGATTATGTAAATCATTCAAATCTTGTAGAATCTGCAATTGAAATGATTGAATTTGATAGAGCGGATTCAATTTATATCTGTACAACACCAGACTACAATATGTTTGTACCTGTAACTACAGATAACGCTGATTTGATTTACCCAACTGAAGCAGTTGATAATTTAGATACAGCTGGTATTGATTCTAACTATACTGCAACTTACTATCCTTGGGTTTTAACAAGAGATACAGTAAACAATACTCAATTGTATATTCCACCAACAGCGGAAGTTTGTAGAAATCTTGCCTTGACTGATAACATTGCCTTCCCTTGGTTTGCTGCGGCAGGTTATACTCGTGGTATTGTAAATGGTATCAAAGCAAGAAAGAAACTTACACAAGAAGATAGAGATACCTTATATAAAGGTAGAATCAATCCAATTGCAACATTCTCAGACGTTGGAACTGTAATTTGGGGTAACAAAACTCTACAAGTTAGAGAGTCAGCATTAGATAGAATTAACGTAAGAAGACTTTTACTTCAAGCACGTAAATTAATATCTGCAGTTTCTGTAAGATTATTATTTGAACAAAACGATGCTAAAGTTAGACAAGACTTCTTAGACGCAGTTAATCCTATTTTGGATGCAATTAGAAGAGACAGAGGTTTATATGATTTCCGTGTAACAGTTTCTTCTGACCCTGCTGATTTGGATAGAAATCAACTTACTGGTAAGATTTATATCAAACCAACCAAAGCATTGGAGTTCATCGATATTACATTCTATATCACTCCAACTGGTGCATCATTCGAAAATATCTAAAATTAGATAAAAATAATTGGGGGAGACAAAATCTCCCCCTTTTTTTTAATTAAGACATATTTATTAATATGAAAAATACTATAATCAGAATTCTTAGAGAAATAGAAGAAAGAGAAATACCTATGAAGTATTACGCTTTCGATTGGGATGATAATCTAATGTATATGCCAACACAAATTTATTTATTAGATGATGATGGTGAAGAAGTTGGTATGGGTACTGAAGATTTTGCTGAACACAGAACAGAAATAGGTAAAACACCTTTTGAATATAAAGGTTTTACAATTGTTAATTTTGCACCAAATCCTTTTAGAGATTTTAAAACCGATGGGGATGGTAAGTTTTTAAGAGATGTTATGAGTGCTGAACTTGCTGAGGATGCTGCTTGGCCTGATTTTGTTGAGGCAATTAATAGTGGGTCATTATTTTCAATAATAACAGCTAGAGGACATAGACCTAACACATTAAAAAGTGGGGTATTAAAATTAATTAATTCAAATAGAGGTGGAATTGATTCTGATGAATTATATGCTTCTTTAGTAAGAATGAGAAAAAATGCTGGTGAAAAACCTAAAGATAAAGATACTGAAATTAAAAAGTATTTAGACTTATGTAGATTCTATCCTGTTACATATGGAGAAGGTTCTGCAGCAAATCCTGAAGTTGCTAAAATTTCAGCAATGAATAAGTTTAAAAGTTATGTTCAAGCTCAAGTTGATAAACTTAATATTAGATTATCCAAAAATATTGAAAATAAGATATCTAATAAATTTGTACCAATTATTGGATTTTCAGATGATGACCCAAGAAACATTGAAGCAATGAGTAAGGGTGTAAAGGATATTAAGATTTATTCAACACATGGTGGAAAGAAAAAATTATATAAAAGAGAAGAAGATGAATTACAATTAGAATATAAAATAAAAAGTATTATTAAAAAACTAATTAAATAATATAATATTTATAATAATATTATATATAATAATAAATTCCTTATATAGAGGATATTTCATTTCAAAAAAAAGTAAATAGAAAAAAAATTCAAATTGGATATTTATAATAATAAAACGAATAAAAATTTAAAAACAATATAAAATGGCTGATTTATTAATGAAAATGCCGGTTCCATATGAACCAAAAAGACAGAATAGATTTATTTTAAGGTTTCCATCATCTTTGGGTATCAATGAGTGGTTTGTTGAGTCTGCAAAAAGACCATCAATTAAAGTTAACTCAGTTGCTATTCCTTTCTTGAATACTTCAACATATGTTGCAGGACGTTTTGAATGGAATGAAATTGGTATTAAATTAAGAGACCCTATCGGACCATCAGCGGCACAAGCAATTATGGAATGGATGCGTCTTTGTGCTGAGTCTGTAACTGGTCGTATGGGTTATGCCGCAGGTTACAAGAAAAATGTTGACTTGGAAATGTTAGACCCAACTGGTGTTGTTGTAGAAAAATGGATACTAGAAGGTACTTGGATGACAAGTGCTGACTTTGGTTCTCTTGGTTATAGTACTGATGCTTTGGCTGATATCAGTGTTAACTTAAGAATGGACCGTTGTATATTAGTTTACTAAAAAATATTTTAACTTAAAATCTAATTCCTAAATGTATTATGTACATTTGGGAATTTTTTTTTATTATGTAAATAAAAAAACTATGAATATTGAAGAAATTGGACAAGCTAATTTTAGTTTACCACACGATTTAGTACCACTTCCATCCCAAGGTATATTTTATAAATCAAAAAAGAAAGCAATCAAGGTTGGTTATTTAACTGCAAATGATGAAAACTTTTTGGTTAGTGGAAATCAAGTAAATGGTGGTAATATTATTTTAACTCTTTTGAGAAATAAAATATATGAACCAGATTTAAGACCTGAAGATTTATTGGAGGGTGATATTGAAGCTATCTTGATTTTTTTGAGAAATACGGCATTTGGTCCTGAATATCAAATATCTTTAACTGACCCTATTACTAACAAACAATTTTCAGCTGATTTATTAATTGATGAATTAAAAATAAAACAAACAAAAGAAAAACCAGATGAAAATGGTTTTTTTACTACAAGACTTCCAAAAACTGGGTCAGTTGTTAAATTAAAACCATTAACTTATGGTGAAATAGTTGAGTTGGATAAAATGGCAGAACAATATCCTAATGGTAGAGTAGTTCCTAAAATTACATGGAGATTAAATAAAATTGTTCAAGAAATAGATGGTGATAGTGATAGAACTAACATTGCACTTACTATTGAGAACTTACCAATAGCGGATTCAAAACATATAAGAAATTTTATAAAAGATAATACACCATCATTAGATTTAAGTAAGACCCTCCAAGCCCCTTCAGGAGAAAAGGTAACATTTGATGTTACTTTTGGGACTGAGTTTTTTCGTCCTTTCTTCTAATCACCGACAATATCTTTTGGATGATTATTATATAATGGCTAAATTTTTAAGAACTAGTTGGAGTGATTTTTTATCAATACCAACTTATGCAAGAAAGTATTTAATAAATCTAATAATAGAACAAAATACCCCGAAAGACTAATTCCAAAAAATTAGTCTTTTTGTGTATTTATAATAAAAGTAAAAATAAATGGGTGACGAAGATAAAAAGTTTGAAAATGTTTTTAAAGCTTTTGGTACTTATGCCGAAACTGTTGGTAAAGCGTTTGCTACCAATTTTATGGCAACCGAAATTGATAAAACAATTAAACAATATGAGACCTCAGCCGTAAATGTATTAAAAACATTTGGTACAGGTAGAGACAGAATTGTTGAATTAAAGGCCTCTATGGCTGATGCCGTAACAAGTGTTAAATTGTTAGGTGGAGAATTTACTGATGTTGCAAATATTGCTGAAGGTATTGGTAAATCACTTAATAGAAATTTAATTTTAACAAGCCAATCATATGAAAAATTATTTGCGACTCAAAAAGTAACTGGTATAGATGCTGGAACATTAGCAACTAATTTTAAAGATGCGGGGTATTCAGTATACCAAATTGGACAAAATATGGAAAAAGTTGTTAATACTGCAAGAGCACAAGGTATTAACGCAAGAGAAGTTTCATCCCAAGTTGTACAAAATATGGGATTGATGGACAAATATAATTTTGCTGGTGGTGTTGAAGGTTTGGCAAAAATGGTTACACAAGCAACAAGTTTAAGAATTTCGGTTAGAGATATTGCTAATACAATGCAAAAAGCTTTTGAACCTGAAAGTGCAATTGAAATGGCAGCCGCATTACAAAGATTAGGTATGGCTCAAGGTGATTTATTAGACCCACTTAGATTAATGGATTTAGCCCAAAATGACCCAGCGGAATTACAGAATCAAATTGCTGAAATGAGTAAAACATTTGTTGAATTCAATCAACAAACAAAAGCATTTGAAATAGCACCTGGGGCTAAACGACAATTACAAGAGGTAGCACAAGCATTAGGTATGCAACCTGAAGCTTTTGCCAAGATGGCTAAGTCAGCAGCTGAGATGGATGACAAGTTATCAAAAATTTCTTTCCCTAATACGTTTACAGAAGAACAAAAGAAATTTGTTGCCAATATGGCTGAGATGGGTGAAGGTGGTGAATATATGTTGAGAGTTGACAACAAAGACTTAAAACTTGATGAAGCTATGAAATTATTTGAGGGTGACTCAAAAAAACTAGAAAAGTTTATGAAAGAATCCCAACCAAAATCAATTGAAGACTTGGCTAAAGAACAATTAACAACTTCACAAAGAATGGCGGCAAACGTAAACGCTATTGCTAATAGAATGGGGGCGGCGGTTGCAAGTTCTGAAAGTCAAGAAATGGCAAATCAGGCAAGTGTTCAATTAAGTGAAGCTATTCCTAAAATGTTAAGTGGTGAAAAATTACAAGTTCAAACTATGAGAGAATTTGGTGATAAAATGGCTCAAGATTTAATTAAAGATGCTCAATCGGGTAAATTAGTTGAAGGTTTAGGTAAAGCCGAAAAAGCTCAGGAAAATTATTTTACTGGTGCATTAGATGATATGTCAACTGGAGTACAAACGGCATTTAAAGGTTTGAGTGAATCAACTAATCCTTTGATTCAAATAACAAGTAATTTAGTTGGAAAAATGGGAGACCTCATCATTAAAAATGAAAATTTAGATTCAAGTTTTTTTAAATTAAAAACTAGTGCTGATAACGCGGCAAATGGTTTAAGTAAAACAAGTACCGAAACTGCTAAAACAAATGTAAATGTTACACCACCACCACCAACAACTACGAAAGAAGAGATGAAATCACCATTAAAGAATAATGAAACTTCTACGACAGAAATGAAATTTACTAATCCAATTGAAATAAAAGTTACATTGTCAGGATTCCCATCTGGTATGACAGAAGAAAATATTAAGAAAATGATAGAAGAGGGTAAATTCAGTCAAGAAATTGTTAAAGCAATAAGTGATGCTGAAAAACAAAAAACTAAACAATAAAATCTAATAAATTCTATTTATATAAAAACAATTAAATGTCAGATAGTACTTTATCATTTAGTAATAGTGCAAGTTTTAGAAATAGTTTAATAAGTAGAAATTTAGCACCTTATAATATACCTGGGTCGTATACACCACCATCAGGTTCACAGAACTATGAATTTTCAGTTTCAAGTTATAATGTTGTTGATTCACCAAATGATTTAATAGCAAGTAATCCATTTGTTAATGATAATGTTACATTGAATGAATATGGTCCGAACAATGGTTACCAACAAGTTATTGTAAATAATAATTTACCTGTTGACCCTAATCAGGGTGAATATAATCCAAACGATACTGTTTTGGATTTGGTTAATGAATTTTATATTGATGCTGCGTATATTGAAAATAGATTTGGTCCTATAGGTGGATTTCAAAATATGGTTGTTATTGATAGTATTCAAAACAATAATAAGTTATATACACCATATTGGGACCCTCCCACATTTATACCTTCAACATATTCACCATATACGATATTATTATCTAATGACCCATCAGGGTCTAATGGATTATTATCACAGGATTCATTTATTGCCAAACTGGGAGCACTTTCATTAAAAGATGCCCTCCAAGCAAGGATTGATTCCGAAATCTTTCAGAGAAGTGTTGGAGTCGTTAATCTTGATGCTTTATCAGACCCATTTGAGGTTGCATTATTGGCAACAGGAAAAGAACCTTTAATCTATAAAGATTATAGAATAACTATACCTGAAAACCCATTAGTTGCTGGGGCTGAATTAATAACAAGATTATCAGGAGCAATATTTCCTTTATCAACAATCCCTGGTAATTATTTTTCTGATGTTGAACCAAGTGGTGGTTCGTCAAAACAAATTAGTAATGCTTTAAATGTTGTTAATCAACTTACGGGTGGATTTTTAGGACCGATATTAAACACTACAAGAAATCCTTCTGAATTGTTTTTGGCTAATACTGGAAATGGACAACGTTCAGTTTTATTCAGAAGTATTAGTTATAACAGATACCAACCATCATATGATAAAAATTTTGGAGGTATTTTAGGTGCCACTCAAGGTGTTGTTAATTTGATTGCCAATGCTATCAATCCTGACAATGGAACTTTAGTTGGTGGATATTATGTGGGTTCAAGAAATGCTGAACCATCAACAATTACATCACCTCCAAATCAATTACCTGTTGACCCATTTGGTAAACAAGTACAAACACCAGTTTATGGTCCTTCTGAACTTGGTATTTTATATGAAGGTAATCAGAGTCAACTTAATTTTGGTTTAGCGGGTAAATCATTTTCAGATGAAGGTGGTATTGATGGTCAATTTGTTTGGACTTCACCTAAATATAAAGGTGCTGCAGGATTTAAGGCAACACCAGGTGGTGGTAAAGGTTCGATAGATAGTGAATTTAGAGAAATTGAATCTCAGTTTCAAAAAAATGAATCAACTAATATTACTTTTAAACAGAGTTCTATATTAGACCAAACTCAAAGATTAATTGATTCTGCTGATAATGTAGCAGGAATATCAAAATTAAAACACGTTGGAAATGCAATTAATCAAGTTAGTAAAGTTTTTAATGATGGGTATAAAGAAATAACTAAAGGTTCAAAAGTTTTATCATATGTTGATAATACAACGGGACAAGAAGCTGGTATTGAATATTGTAGAGTTTTTACTAAAGATACTCCTTATTACACATATGCTGATTTACAAAAAACTGATGGTATAACAGAATCAGGAAGAAGATTTACAAACTCAGTATTTGACAACACGTATAATCTTAATATTGCACCAATTAAAGGTGATAATTCAACTAATCTAAAATTAGATGCTAAAGGTAATTTAGTAGCTAAAAAATATATGTTTTCTATTGAAAATCTTGCTTGGAGAACATCAAGTAGACCTGGTTTTACTTGGGATGATTTACCTGCTTGTGAGAAAGGTCCTAATGGAGGTAGAGTTATGTGGTTTCCACCATATGATTTAAAGTTCTCAGATTCAAGTTCTGCGAGTTTTACTCCTACTAGTTTTCTTGGGAGACCTGAACCTATTTATACTTATAAAGATACAAGTAGAAAAGGTAATATATCTTGGAAGATAATTGTTGATAATCCATCAATAACAAATTTATTAGTAGACAAACAATTAAAAAATATTGATAACCCAAAAATTAATTCAATTATGGATTCTTTTTTTGCTGGTTGTGTAAAATATGATATCTATGAATTAGCCAAAAAATTTAATACAATCCCATTATCTGATTTATACACTTACCAAGAAATATTAAATAATCCAAGATTAACTGGTGAAGAATATCAAAAAGTAGTTGAAGAAATACCTAAAAAACCTGATGATGGAAACAGTCAAGGTGGTGGAACTACTAATAAAAACGTTGAACCACAAGTTAAAGATGACCCAAGAATACAAGAAATTAAAGATGCTTTTAATGGATTAGCATTTTATTTCTTTAATGATATACCAGGTCCTAACTTTGGTGCAGTATCAAATCAAGCGTATCAAGATACATATGCTGCATATACAGCACCAAGTTTTATTACACAATATCAATCACTTGCTAATAGTACATTTTCACCTGATTCTTCATATTGTAAAAAAAATGGTACAATAACTACAGCTGATGGTTCTTCTATTAGTAATAGTGAATATTGTACAAGACAAAAAAATACAACAGATTTCTTTAATAATGTTATTAAACCAAATTATGAAAAATTTGCAACAAAAGAAGGTAATTTTGTAACTAAAGTATATCAATTACTATCTGAAAGCCCTGAAAACAAAATAACGTTGAATATGATTGGCTCGGCTTCAGCCCCTGGTAGTGTTGAATATAATGTTGATTTATCAAAGAGAAGAGTTGATTCAGTACTTAAATTTTTTGAAACCTACAAAATAGGTGATGCAAATTTAAAAAAGTTCATAGATAATAAACAATTAATAGTTAAACCACCATCAACTGTGGGGGAAGTGATATCAATTCCTAAAACCGAAACTGGAGATTATGGTTTTGCGGTTAATTGTTCAGGAGATACTATTGGTGGTAATGGTTTTGTTACACAATCTTCTCAAATTTATTCAGTAAATGCAATGGCTTGTAGGAGAGTTAGAATAGAAAATATTGTTGTAACCATACCACAAGTAACAACAACTACAACAACAGTAGCACCAGCTAAAAATGTTGACCCTCAAGTTACTTTAAAACCAATACCAAGAATTCAACCAACAGTTGACATTCAGAAAAAATTAAAAGAAGGTATTGGTAAAAGAATATTGAGAAATTTATTGACTGAATGTGATTATTTTGAATTGATTGAGAAAGAAAACCCAATGGTTTATTCTTCGTTCAAAGAAAAAATAAAATACTTTAATCCAACATTCCACTCAATGACACCTGAAGGACTTAATGCAAGATTAACGTTCTTGAATCAATGTGTTCGTCCTGGTGAAACAATACCTATTATTGGAACAGATGGAAAACCAAAATATAATGACTCTTTAAATACGGCATTTGGAGCACCACCAATCTTAATATTAAGAATTGGGGACTTTTACCATACCAAGATAGTACCAAATGGTGTATCATTTACATATGACCCAATAGTTTATGATATGAATCCTGAAGGTATTGGTATTCAGCCTATGATTGTAAATGTTAGTTTGGATTTTAATATTATTGGAGGTATGGGTCTTGCGAAACCTATTGAGGAATTACAGAATGCACTTTCATTTAACTACTATGCAAATACTGAGGTTTATGATGAAAGAGCAACACCAACAGAAGACACCTCAACTATAGATAAAGAAATTGTAGATGCTTTAATTTTAAATCAACCAAGTGTTACAACTAATCAAGTTACAAATATACAACCAAATCCTGGAGGTAATACAATTGGTAATATTATTACAAATATTCCTGTGACTGGTGGTCAAACTGGTGAAACATCTTATAGTACTATTATGGACCAATTATTAACTGAAACTAAAAATTATATTAATTTATTAACTAATAAATTGGAAAGTATTAATAATTCTTATAATTATGGTATTTTACAATTAATTGAACTTAATAGAAACTATACTAAAGGTAAATTAAATTTGGGAGATGAACAAGATGATGTTGAAATATATGGAAAACCTGAATTTCAAAGTAAATTAGACGAAGCTTTTACAAACGTATTAGCTGAAATTGATAATGATAGTAATGTAATAATAAGTGGACTTAGTAAGTTTTATAAAAATGAAATAACACCAATACCTCTAGTTAAAGAAAATTTAAAAAAATACATAACAGATTTAAAAGGTGAATTTTCAAATGGTTTAACTACAATAATTCAAGAATTAAGTACTGGTCAACAAAATTATGTTCAAATAATAAGAAAATTAAATGTTGTTTTGGATAAATTAGATGGTAAAATATTGGATACAGGTAAACCAAGAATGTATAGTTTAAGTCCAACAACAACAGCAACTGGTGATACATACACTGAATTACAAGACGATTATAATACTTTACAAAAAGTATTAAGTTTTGGAGATGAAAGTATCCGAGGTATTTTGGATAAAAACAGAATTGCTTTTATGGGTGACATATATAAAGATGGAAATTTTAGAGTTTTTTTAGAAAATAAATTGACTAACTCTAATGAAAAACTTTTCTATATGATTATGGCAAGAATAATTAGTGATAAAAATAAAAAGAAACAATTTATTGATAGTGTTATTAAAGGAGATGAATTAAAAAATTGGAAAACTCCAGTTAATCTATTGAATAAATTTGAAAATATAGTTAACGACTTAGATAGAGACTATTCACTTGAATTAAGTAAAGAAGAAAATATGTTTAAGACTTTGAGAAAAGATAAATTATTCAAAGATTTGGTTGATGGGATAAATAAAAAAATGTATGTACCTGGAAAACCTAGAAAATTTGAATATACTACAGTCGGTGATTTAACTTCACAAGAAAGTAAAATTTTGAATTTATATAATGGTCAAAATGGTAGTGATGCCGATAAAACAAATTTTGACAATAAAATAACGTTTAATTAATTATGGCAAGACAAAACTACAATAGATATAAGGATTTTGTTATTAATGGGGAACAAACAATTGTACCCTATATAACTCTTCCATCTAAAAGTACGGATAAAAAATATATCTATAAGATTGGTATGTCAAGGATGGATAAGGTATCTCAACAATATTATGGTTCTCCTTTATTTGGATGGTTAATTATGCAAGCAAATCCACAATTCAGTGGTAATGAATGGAGCATTCCTGATGGTTCTATATTGACAATTCCATATCCTTTAGTAGCTTCATTACAAGACTATAAAAATCAATTGGACGAGTATCTTTTCTATTATGGTAGATAAACAAGAAAACATTTTGGTGGAATTCGATTATAATAACATTATTATAATTGACCCAAACAAAATTATAGATGAAAATGGTAAATCTAAACAAAGATTGGTACAACACGAAAATCTCGTGATGTATGCCAATTTGGAATGTGATGTATTACCAAGAACTAAATTGGCAATAGGTGTTGCCCCAAATGACGCAATTGAAACAATATCAGTTGCTAAAATTAATTTTTTGAAACCTGGAGGTAAGACGTTCTTGGACACTTCTTGGACTGATGAAATTACAGGTAAAGGAACTGTAACAGGTGATGGTGTTAATCAACCAAAACAAACATCAATTAAAAACCCAAATAAAGATAACGATTTTTATATACGTCAAACAATCCAATCAGGAGGAAAACCTGGTTCAGTTGATAATGGATTATTGGGTATAACATCAATTAATATTAGACAAACAACTGCGTTTATGCCAACAATATCAATTGAATTGGTTGACATAAAAGGTAGGGCTTTGTTTGAATCTGGAGATAATTCACCTTATGCTGCGTTTTTTAATTTACCATACCCATTATTTTATTTAACTATAAAGGGTTATTATGGTAAAGCTGTAAGATTGGGATTAATGTTACAGAAATTCAATGCAAGATTTCAACCTGAGTCAGGTAACTTCAAAATTGATTTGATGTTCTATACATACAAGTACACAATACTAAGTGAGTTGAGTATGGCGGCACTTATAGCTGCACCTCATATGTATAAAACAAGAATCTCAACACAATCTAGTAGTGGAGGTCCTACAACTTTAGTAAAAGTAAATGAATCAATAACTGAACGAGGATACCAAAAGATTAAAGAATTATATAGTGAATATAAATCAAAAGGTTTAATTCCTGATGATTTACCTGAATTAACTTTGGTACAACTTAAAGAAAGATTGGATACTTTCATAAAAGATAAATTAGACACATTTACTAAACAAAATTTAGAACCTATTTCAGGTTGTGATGACTATCAAAAAAATCTAAAAGAATATCAAGGAGCAATATATTATTATACAGCGGGAAGAATATCTTGGTTTAATAAGTACTTGGATAAAAATAACTTTTTTGTCCTTAATAATAATACTGAAACTAAAGTTTATACTTTTAAAAAAGAAATAAACACCCCTGATTTAAGACAAGCAGCAGTTTCTGAATTAGATGGAATTGTTCAAGAATTTAATAAAAAATTAAATAGTAATCCAGTTGTTGGGGAAAAGGGTAACTATAAAATTGATGGTAAAACATTTAATGTATCGGTTTCAAATCCAATAACAACGAATGTATTCAATGTTAGTGTTAATTATACAAATATTAATACAAAACAAACTTATATTCAAAGGAAAGGTTCTGAACCAAATAGTGACCAGCTGGCTCAATTTGAAAAAGAATTGGCACAAGCGTTTATTGTTAATACAAGTGAAGCAACATTAAAAAATGGAACTAAATTACCTATAACTAATTTTTATATCTTTGAAGGTCCTAATACATTTATCGATTTAACTGAAAAAATGGGTAGAGACCTTAAAGTTATCAGAGAACAAATTGAACAAGAACTAACATTAGCCTTAACTAATTTATTAGAAAATAAAAGTGATGGTATTGGATTTGTTCCTAATATGAGGAATGTTTTAGCTGTTGTATTTGCAAGTGGTGAGGCATTCTTAAGAATGATGGATGATGTTCATACCAAAGCTTGGGATTTAAGTGATAACCCAATTAGAAAACAAATAGTACTTAATACACAAACGGCAGGTGCTTCTCAAGAAACATTTAATAATGGGGATATTCAAAATACACCAATTTATCCTTGGCCTCAATATATTGAAGAAACAACAGGGGAGAATGGACACGAAAAGTATGAATTACGTTATCCTGGTGATTCTTCGGTAATATCTAAAACCAAAGGGTATTTGTTGGATGTATGGCCTGAGATTGAATTTGTTGAAGAATTTATCAAGGGGTTTACGGAAAGAAAGAGTCCACCTGCAGAAAATAAAAATAGTAATGAGGTTACTGAAGTAAAAAGAGTAAGTCTTAACGCAATTGAATTTCCGATTGGTAATTATGTATTCTCAAACAAGGAAGAAGTTAAATTCTTTTTTGAAATTTATGAGAGAATGTTGTATTTGTCTAACTATTCTAAGTTGTCAAGAGTTTCTGATGCACCTAGTTTTACAGACCCAATTGTTAAAATAATTTCTGAATGTGAAAAAATTAATATTAAAAATGGTCTTAGTGATGGAGCACCATTTATCAAAGATAAACTTAAAAATTATTTAATAAGTTCTGGTAACTTTTTACAATTATTGAGACAATTCTCAAATAATGGTAGGGGTGAAAGTTGGCAAAATTATATAAGAGGTATTTTTAATACAAAATATATTAAAAATACTATTAATAATGCAAGTTTTGAATTCTTGGATTCAAGAATATTAAATGAGAAATTTACTCAACCTGCAATTACATTAACTGATGAAACTAAAATACAAGATTTCATAAGTTCATCTACAAATTCTAAATTTGATTTTACAGATACATTCCCATTTACAAATAAAAATTGGGTTAAAACGTATTTAGCACAATCATCAACAATTGATACACCAGAATCTGCGTTTAAAACACCCGAAGTACTTAAATACAATCAAACAAATAAAATTATTGCTAATTTTTTACCTACAGCAACTAATACTTTTGCCAGACCATTTACAGTATTTGTACAAGAAAATGGAACTGAACCAAATCCAATTCCAAATAATGCTCAAAACTCACAAGTTACAAATAGTCAATTAATAGATTTTTATCAAAGACCATCTGATAAACAAATTATAACTGAAGGTAGAATTAGATATAACAATTATAGTGGGTCTGTTAGTTTTGAACAAACAACATCAATACTGAATACACCATATTTTGTTAATTCAATTCAAATTGGGCAGAAAAATTTTAGAAATTATGACAAACATCCATATGTAGCTTCAGCCTATTTGTTGTTGAATAGTTTACCATTAATAACACTTAAAGAAAAATATACAAAATATGAAAATGATAAGACCATTTTTATGGATTATATATTTGCAACATTGAAAAAATTTGGTGCAATACATAAAGTTCCATATGTTTGGATTCTTAAAATGGGTTCTGTTTGGTATCGATATAAAAAATATGTTGAAGAAAACGTGGATATTTTAGATGAATGTTGGAAAAGTTTTGATAGTGTTCCAAACTATGACCCCATTACATCTGCAGCAACTAAAACATATAATTTAACTATCAATGGTTCACCAATAGATTTAGTTTTGGAAGATAATAACGTAATTGGACTTGAAACTTCTTCATTAATTAATGTTGGATTTTATCCAAAACTAATTAATGACTTTAATGTTTTCTTGAATGGTTATGAAATAATTCAGTCTAATTCTCAAGTTAATGGGACTTGTAGTGTAACTGGAACAACATTAACTATAACACAAGTTAATTCAAATACATTACAACCAGGCTACATTTTAGCTGGAATTAATTTACTTCCAAATACAACAATAATTTCTCAAATTGGGGGAACACCAGGTGGTGTTGGGACTTATGAAATAACTCCGACACAAACTGGTTCTACTGCATTATTTTCTGTTACTAATGCAACAAGTGTTGGTTATACAAGTTCAAATATACAAAGTGCTTTAGATTTTTCAGGTTTATCAATGTATTATGTGAGTAATGCAATTATCAATGAACCTGAAGGTGTTGACCCAAATAATCCTTTGAGAGATTTAAGAATTATACCTTGGAGTTTATCTGTTGATACAAACAACAAAAACTTTATGTATGTTTTACCATCAAGTGGTAGTTTGTTTAATCAGACCAAAAATGAATGTTTTGATAATAACAACAAATTAACTCAAGAGGTAACTGGTAATACATCAGTACATAATGGAGCTGTAAGATTATTTTGGACAGCACCAAACTATGGTTATTTTGATAACACTAGAATCACGAAAGTTAAACCTAATGAATATCTTAAAAGAGTTTTAACCGCTGACACATATCAAGATATATTCACTTTAACTGGTTTTGGTGATGAATATTCTAAGATTGATGAAATATTTTCAGTATTTGAAAAAAGTGTGTTAGATGGTTTTGAAAAAGAATTTTTGAAATTCTCAAAATCAATATATGATTACGAAGATGATTCTTCATCTAATTTAACTCTTACAACAAGTCAAACATCAACAACTACAACCACTACAAAATCTTCAAGTGGTCAAGATACAAGTACAGAAATTACATCAGCAGTTAATGATATTACTAAATCTTTAAAGGAAGTAGGGGATACTATAATTGATAAGAGAAATAGAAATTTCCAACAATTAATGAGAACATTATTATCTGTACCAAAAATTACAGGTAATACAGGTTATGAATATGTTAAAAAAGTTCAATCGTCTCAATTTAGTACAATCAAATCAGTCCTATCTGATTTTTTAAATTATGATGTAACATTTAAATATGGAAATCCTTCTGCTTTTGATAGAAAATTATTTAATACGTTTTCAACATTACCATTTACAGACCCATATGAATGGGATACATATACAAATTCAACACCAAACGCTCTACCTAAATTAAATGGTACAACTACATTAAGTAGTTCTCAAATAATTTATTCAGGTGCTTGGGCTACCCTACAAACTTATGTCGGATTTTCAGAAATACCTGAATTAAAATATAGTAATAATGGTTCATATATTACTGACTTCTTTATTGATTTGAATGTTGCATTTACACCTGAAAATATAGAACTTTTTGCTCCGATAATTAAGATTTATGCGACTCAGAAACTAAATCAATTTCAGTCTAATTATATACCACCACAACAACCATTACAACCATCACCTGATGTTGTTGCAACAGCTTTCTTAAAGAGTGGTGGGACAGTGAATGTTGAAAAATTAGGTCCTAAATTTAGAACTACATATTATAATAGTGATAATGTATTATTATTTGAAGGTGCGTATACTTTTACATTTAGTAATGATGTATATACTACTTCAGGTTCGGAGATTTATTATACAGCATTAATTAATGAAACAATTATTGGAATATTTGGTAGTACAACAACCAATCCAACTGACCCTCAATATATAACAACATTTGATAGGGTAACACCAACAACATATAATCCTGAACCTAGTTCCTCAAATAGGAATAATTCATCGGCTTTCTATGAAGCTATGGACAATTATTTAAACAAAATAAATAATTTCCAAAATAAAATTATAGATTCAACAATGATTGATGTTAGAAATTCTTTAGATTCTATAACAATCAATGCGGAAGAAAGAGACCAAAGTGTTTTACAAGGTGAACCTCAACCAAAGTTGGAAATTTGGGAAAGTTTTAAAGCATTAAATGATAAATGGATTGCTGGTGGTGATTTTAAAACAAAAACATTATTTGAGGATGTATTATTATTGGATAGAGCAAGCAGAAATATTGGTGATAAAGTTTTAGTTGACATATATAAACTTAAAGATAGATTACAAACTGTAATTGAGAAAGAAACTAATAAAACAACAATGTTAATTTTTGTTCAAAACATATTAGTTGAGAACAATTTTGTGGTAATGAATTTACCATCTTATGTTAATTTTTATGGAGTTCAAGACGCAGTTAAAAACCCAAAACCAAAAGTTGAAGATACTTTGGATTTTGCGAACACTATGTTTGGAACTTTCTTAAATGTTGACTATAGGGAATCATCAGCAAAAATGGTTTGTTTTTATGGTGGTAAACCAAGTGAACAATTGGATTTAAAAAACAATGTTGATTATCGTAAAAGAAGTGACGCTTTTGAGCTTAGAAGAGCGAGTGATAACCCATTAGTTGAAAACCTAATAGGTAAAAATGATTGGGATAAGTCAAACAAAGTTGTTGGTTTTAATGTTGATGTTGGTCCTCAAAACCAAGGTATTTTTATTAGTTTTAATGTTGGACAAGATGCTGGAAAAGCAACTGCCGAGTCATTAGAAGCTACAAATATGTTGGCAAATCAAGGTAATAACAGAGCGGGTTCATCACAAAGTATTTCATTATATAACTTGTATAAAAATAGAAGTTATAGTTGTGAAGTTGAAATGATGGGTAATGCCTTGATTCAACCCACAATGTATTTCAATTTGAGAAATGTACCAATGTTTAGTGGGCCTTATATGATTTTGGAAGTTAACCATAGTATTAGGCCTGGTATGTTTTCAACTAGATTTAGTGGTATAAGACAACCAACTGCCGCATTACCAAAGATTGACAATTTCTTACAATCTTTAAAACAGAATTTAGTTCAGACTATAATTGAAAAGAATAAACAAGAAAAAGATGCTAAACAAAAGAAGGAAACAAGTACAAATAGTGTAACAACTAGAACTACAACACCAACTAAACTTAATTCAGTAGGAAGTACTCAGAATTGTACAGCATCAACAAAATATAATACTTATGTTGCTGAAAAACCATCATCAACATTCCAAACACTTCAAAATTTGATTAATCAAATTTCTACCAAAACAGATGATGTGTTAATAAGATATTGTATGTTTGCAAGAATTTATTTAATTTCAGGTGGTGATACATTAATAGAATCTTATGCTAACAACTTAGCGGGTATTACATTAAATCAAGATTGGGGTCCTGCGGAAAGTTACTTTTCAAAAAGTAAGAAATTCTTCTGTACACCAGCAAATAACCCAATGGTTTATTTTGATACCTTGGATGACCAACTAAATTTTATGTTTGCAAGATGGAGAAATTATCCATCATCATTAAAATTACAAAATAATGTAACTGATATTACAAAGTTTGCTATTATAACTTTAAGTGCTGACGCGACAAATGGTCAAGAGGTATATAAATCATATATTGGAACCAACGATTTGAAAAATTATGAATCTATTATACAGAAATCTATCGATTTATATAATTCAGTAATTAGATAAATTTTTAATTAAATTAAGATATTTATAATAAAAAATATTATGAGCGTAAAAATATTATTAGATAATTATTTAGGTAAAAACACCAAAACAACTGAAAAAGACTTAGGTGATGGTTCTAAACAAGTATGTGATTTAGAAACTGGTGAATGTTATGTTGTTAGAATGAAAGATGGTTTAATTGAAAGAGTAGATAATACACTCAAAACACACAAAAGAATCCAAGTTGAAACTACTAACGGAATAAAACAACTTTTAAATGGTTAATAAAATGAAAGTAGATATCAGAATACTTAATGAAATAAGACGATACAAAGACATTAATAATTACATTTTTGAACAAGATGTACCACCACCACCTCCTGGTGAGGCAGGAGCCGCTGCACCGCCTCCACCACCCGCTGATGCTGGATTAGGTGCACCTCCTCCACCCCCTGCTGGTGAAGTACCTGGTGGAGCACCCCCACCTCCTGGTGGTGTAGCCCCAATTACGCCTTCACCTGAACCTGTTAATGTTGAACAAGACCCTGAAGTTGAAAAGGTTGATGATAAGACAAAAGAGAAGAAAATTAAGGTAACTGATTTAGTTAAGGGACAAGAAAATGTTGAAAAGAAACAAGAAACATATTTTGAGAATCTATTTCAGCAACTTGATGATTTAGAAAATAAATTATCAAGTATGGATAGTATTATTGACAAATTAAATTCTATTGAAACAAAAATAGAAAAATATAGAGTAAAAACACCTGAAGAAAAATTACAATTAAGAAGTTTAGATTCAGGTCCTTTTAATCAAAAGTTAAGTCAATTCTTTGATGAAAAGGAAGATGAATTTGAAGAGACAGGAAAAGAACAATATATTCTAACTCCTGATGAGGTTGAAAATTATTCTCCGAATGAAATTAAAAAAAGTTTCAGAGAATTTAAAGATACTGAAGACTTCGATGGATTTAATAATAGTGGATTTCAAAAAATTTACTAGTTTAAAATTTGACAAACTCACGGCTGACACTTATAATTGTGTATAATATTTTCTAATTAAAAAATTTAAAAAACATGGCGACAAATCCTTTAGATGCGATTTTGGCTCAGTACGAGCAATCACAAAAATCAAGCACAAACACCAACAAAATGTCTCAAGATGAGAGAATGAAGAAATACTTCGCAGCTCTATTAAAAGACAATGAAAAACAAGGACAAAAAAGATTAAGAATTTTACCAACCAATGATGGTACTTCACCTTTTAAAGAAGTATGGTTTCACGAAATCCAAGTTGATGGTAAATGGCAGAAATTCTATGACCCAGGAAAGAACGATAATGAACGTTCACCACTTTCTGAAGTGTATGAAGAATTAATGGCGACAGGTAGAGATGCCGACAAAGAACTTGCCAAACAATATAAACCTCGAAAATTTTACATCGTTAAATTAATTGACCGTGACAACGAGCAAGATGGTGTAAAATTTTGGAGATTTAAACACAACTACAAAAACGAAGGTATATTAGATAAACTAATTCCTATCTTCCGTGCTAAAGGTGATGTAACTGACCCTGAAAAAGGTAGAGACATTATCCTTGAAATGACTAAAGCCAAAACACCAAAAGGTGCAACGTACACAGTTATACAAACAATTATGTATGATGACCCCGCACCAATTCACACAGATAAATCAACTGCTGATGGTTGGGTGAATGATGAATTAGGTTGGGCAGATGTTTATTCTAAAAAACCTGTAGAATACCTAGAAGCTATTGCAAGAGGTGAAACACCTAAATGGGATAGTGAAAAGGGTGGTTACACTTATGGTAACTCCGATGCTGGTGAAGTATCCTTTGGTGGTAAATCTTCTTCTTATGAAGACCCTCAAGTTGACTTTGAGGCTGATGGTGACCTACCTTTCTAAAAAAAACAAAAAAAGCATAGACATTATATAGACAAAGTGTCTATGTTTTATTATTTATTCCTTTAAAAATTATATAATGGCAATTAAGAAAAAAGAAATAACTTTGGATTCTATCAAATCCAAGTTTTCGACTAAAACTAAGTATAAACCAGAAACTTTCTATAATTGTGGTGATGCTTTTATGGAAGCTTGTGGGTTACCAGGTCCTGTTATGGGAGGTATTAACATTTTCTTGGGGCATACGAATACTTCGAAAACTACAGCTTTAATATTAGCCGCGGCTGATGCTCAAAAAAGAGGACATTTACCTGTGTTTATTATTACTGAAAAGAAATGGAATTGGCCTCACGCTGTTGAACTTGGTTTGCAAGCAGAAATGGATTCAGATGGAAATTGGGATGGAAATTTTATATTTAATGATAGTTTTGATTATTTGGAACAAGCAACAGATTACATCAATGACTTACTTGATGCACAAGAAAAAGGAGAACTTCCCTATGATTTACTTATTTTATGGGATAGTGTGGGTTCTTTACCTTGTCAAATGACATTTGAAGGTAAAGGTGGAAAAATGCACAATGCCGCAGCTCTTGCAGATAAAATAGGTATGGGTATTCATTCTAGAATTACGAAATCTAAGAAAGAAGATTACCCATATTATAATACTATGGTTGTAATCAACCAACCTTGGGTTCAATTACCCTCTAATCCTTTTGGTCAACCAAAAATTAAAGCTAAGGGTGGTGAAGCACTATGGTTAGCGGCTTCTTTGGTCTTTCTTTTTGGTAACGAGGCCGATAATGGTATAAATCATATTACGGCAACAAAAAATGGAAGAACTGTATCATATGCTGTTAGAACTAAAATCTCCATATTAAAAAATCACGTAAATGGTATTGCTTACAAGGATGGAAAAATTATTGCAGTACCTCAAGGTTATATTTCTGATACAAAAGAAGCATTAGAAAAATATAAGAAAGAATTTTCACAATATTGGAATGCGATTTTGAGTGGTACGGGTGAAATCACTTTGGAAGAAAGTACATCCGACATTAATGAAATTTCTTACGAAGATTAAAAAAAGTAATAAAATTATTACTTTTATAAATTTCGATATATTTATTAATATGGGAAGAAAGAAAATTGAAGAAAATAAAAAAAAGGTAAAAATTTCAGTTGCAATAGACCCTGAACTCCCAAATCTTTTTAAGTTGAAACATATAAATCTTTCTTCCTTAGTTAATAAACTATTAAAAGAATATATTGAAAATGAATACAAAAATTTGTTGTAGATGTGGTGAAGAAAGAAGTATTACTGAATTTCGTAAAGATAGTTCTAAAAAGGATAAAGTAAGACCTGAATGTAAAATCTGTTTGAAAACATCTGAAATGATTTTTAGAAATGAAAATCCAAAAGAAATGGGTGAAAGATTAAAAAAATTCTATGAAAAAAATCCTGATAAAAGAAAAAAATATCGAGAAAAATATAGAACAAGAAAACAAGAACGAAAAAAAGAAAGAACAGAAACAGACCCTACTTACAACCTTGTAAATCGTATTAGATGTAGATTATGGAAATATCTTAAAATTCATAAAATATACAAAAACAATAGTACTTTTGAAATAATTGGATGTACTCCATCAGAGTTGAAAGAACATATAGAAAAACAATTTATAGATGGTATGAATTGGGATAATAAAGGAAATTGGCATATAGACCATATCATTCCCTTATCATCGGCAAAAACAGAGGAGGAACTCATCAAATTATTTCACTTTAGTAATTTACAACCATTATGGGCTATAGATAATATCAAAAAGAGTAACAAAATACTTTAATTGATTTTAACAAAGTTTTTATTTAAATTTAAATTATGAATAAATTAAAAGTTATATCACTATTTTCGGGTTATGGGACACAAGAATTGGCACTAAAATATATTGGTGTTGATTTTGAGAATGTTGCAAATTGTGACATCCTTAAAACCGCGAATATTACTTACGATTCATTACATACAACAACATTGGGTAACTTGGGGGACATTTCTAAGGTAAATGAGAATGAGTTCCCCCAATGTGACCTAATGACTTACTCATTCCCTTGTCAAGATATATCAATATCAGGAGTACAAAAAGGAATTCAAAAAGGTACGAGAAGTGGTTTATTATATGAAGTCGAAAGAATTTTAACAAAGAATCAACCAAAGTATCTTTTGATGGAGAATGTTAAGAACTTGGTATCTCACAATCATATAGATAACTTTAAAGCTCATATATCATTCTTAAATGAATTGGGATATGGATGTTCTTGGAGGGTTTTAAATGGTGCTGACTATGGTTGTCCCCAAAATAGGGAGAGAGTCTTTATGATGTCAGTTTTTGGAATGACAAATGATGAAGTTGGGAAGATTATGGATGGTGTTGAAAAACACAAAAAACAAAGAGTACCAATGAGACCATTCATTGAAAATGACATTGTGGAGGACTTATTTATTGAATGTGAAGTTACACCTAACGAACCCAAAAAGAATAGTGTGTGTAGACTTGTGGGACGTAGAAACGATGTAAGTTACGACCAAGCAAGACGTATCTATTCTATTGATGGTTGTTCACCTTGTTTAACTACAACTGGTTCACCACAGATTATGACAGAGGATGGTAGAATTAGAACAATTACTGGTAGAGAAGGTTATCGATTTATGGGTGTTAGAGAAGAAGATATTGATAAATTATTATCAACAAGTCTAACAACAAACAATCACGTTGCTTTGGCAGGTAACTCAATTTGTGTTCCTGTAATGGAAGCAATATTTACAGAATTTTTGGGTGAATACATCACATCCGAATACAAAAAAGAAGAAAACAATTTTGTTAACCCTTAAAAAAAATTAATGACAAAAACATTATTAATTGATGGTAATAACCTAATGAAGATTGGATTTCATGGGGTTAAAGAATATTACCACAATGGTAATCATATTGGGGGTATTTGGCACTTTTTAAATACAACCAAAAGGTTTATTGAAGAATACAATTTTGATAAAGTAATTGCTTTTTGGGATGGTGAAGGTAATTCAAGTAAAAGAAAGATTATATACCCCCAATATAAAGAAAATAGGGTAGTCGAATCCAATGTGTTTAAAGAAGAATCTTTTTCATATCAAAAGGAAAGGGTTAAACAATATTTGGAAGAAATGTTCATTAGACAAGTTAACATTGAGAACAATGAGGCTGATGATTTAATTGCTTATTATTGTCAAATCGCAACAGACGAATTAATTACAATATTCTCATCTGATAAGGATTTAACACAACTTATTTCCCCAAATGTTTCAATTTATTCACCATCCGCAAAACAAATGTATAGAAATGGGGATAAGATTAAATTAAAAGAACATTCAATTCCCCATAATAATATTTTGACATACAAGGTATTATGTGGTGATAAATCAGATAATATTGATGGGATATATTATTTGGGTGATAAAACTTTATTTAAATTTTTTCCCGAACTACTTGAACAAGACGTAACAATTGACGATATTTTAACCAAGGCTGAAAACCTTTTGAAAGAAGATAAAGAAAACAATACCATTAAAAACCTTTTAACTGGAAAAACAAAAACAGGAATTTATGGTGATGAATTCTTTGAAATCAATAAAAAGATTGTAGATTTGTCCCAACCATTAATTGACGATGAAGGAAAAGAGATGGTTGAACTCTATTATAAGGAGACATTAGACCCTGATGGTAGAGGACATAGAAATCTGATAAAAATGATGATGGAAGATGGGTTCTTTAAATTTCTTCCAAAAGGTGATGATGCTTGGGTAAATTTTTTAAAACCATTTTTGAAACTTACAAGAAAAGAAAAACACAATTTTAAAACAAAAAAATGATTAACAATGAGAGAACAAAATGATGTAACCAAACTGGAATTCTTGATGATGGTAAATGATAACATTATCGTACAAAGATTTTTCAACGTAAGAGACTATAATCCTGATACAAGGAATTCTATGGAATTTCTTGATTATATGAATGATTTAGTCGAAAGACTTAACTATCAACTTAAGATGAAGTCGGTAAGTTATTTATTGGAGAATCAATATGATATTACCAATAATCCTAGTTTACTTAATACTTCATTTGTTGAAGGACCAGAGTACTTTAACATTTATTTAAAACACGGAGATAGATTACTTTGTCACAGAAGATTTGATGCTAAAATCTATCCTCCTAAAGTCAGATATACAGTTGACATTAGACAAACAATTAAGTTAATCTTACAAGATTTAACAAGTTTATTTTCAGCAAGAGACCTTTCTTTTGATTATCTTGGACTTAATACAAGAGTGTAATATTTATTCATACAACAATTCAAACATATGTCATCTAACAAAAATTTCGATTATTTAGGGAGCTCATTTCAGATACAACTTCTTAATCAAATTGTAGTAGATAAAGAATTTTCAAGGTCTATTGTAGATGTAATAGAACCAAATTATTTTGATAACAAGTACTTCAAAATCATCATTCAGATGATTAAAGAGTATAGTCAAAAATGGGATGGAGTACCATCTTTTGAAACTTTAGAACAAATAACTAAATCTGAATTTCAACAAGAAACTGTTGCTAAAGTTGTGGTTGACACTATCAGAAAAATAAAAGAAGCACCAGTATCAGGTGGAGAGTTTGTTCAAGAAAAAGCGTTAAAATTTTGTAAACAACAAGAACTACAAAAAGCAATTACTAAAGCACAAAAAGTAATTGATGGTGGTGAGTTTGAAAATTACGATACTCTTGAAGAAATGATTCGTGAAGCACTTCAAGTCGGAATTGTTGAAAGTGGGATGTTAAATGTATTCTCAAACTTGGATGATGTTTTAAATGAAGATTATAGACACCCAATTCCAATGGGAATACCAGGAATTGATAGACTTTTAAAAGGTGGTTTGGCAAAAGGTGAAATTGGGGTTATATTAGCCCCAACTGGTGTAGGTAAATCAACAATCCTAACCAAGATTGCCAACCACGCTTTTAATTTGGGTTACAATGTTCTTCAAATATTTTTTGAGGATAATCCCAAGGTTATTCAAAGAAAACATTTTACATTGTGGACAAAAATCCATCCTGATGATATGTCCAACAAAAAGGAAGAAGTTTTATCTAAAGTAAAGGAGATTGAAAATAAAATGACAAATCAACTTGTTTTGGAGAAACTTCCATCTGATACAATGACAATGTCACAAATCAAAAATCTAATTAGAAAGAAGATTGCTGATGGGATTAAGATTGATATGGTCTTATTGGATTATATTGATTGTGTTGTTCCTGAGAAAAACTTGGGAGATGAATGGAAATCAGAGGGTTCTGTAATGAGAGGATTTGAAGCAATGTGTCACGAGCTTAACTTAGTAGGTTGGACTGCAACACAGGGTAATAGAAGTTCAATATCATCTGAAGTTGTAACAACAGACCAAATGGGTGGGTCAATCAAAAAAGCACAAGTTGGTCACGTAATTATATCAATAGCAAAAACACTTCAACAAAAAGAAATGAAGTTGGCCACAATGGCTATTACTAAATCAAGGATTGGGGATGATGGTATCATCTTTGAAAATTGTAAATTTGATAATAGTATGTTGGAAATTGATACAGAATCGTCTGTAACATTCTTAGGTCACGAAGAACAAAAAGAAGAAAATAATAGACAAAGAATTAAAGATTTATTAGAAAAAAGAAAACAAAGAGAACAAAATAACTAATTATGACAGAAAAAATATTAACAGAGAATCCAAATCGTTTTGTGATTTTCCCAATTCAATACAATGATATTTGGGAATTCTATAAACAACACCAAGCGGCATTTTGGACAGCAGAAGAGGTTGACTTGACTGGTGACATCAGAGAGTGGCAGAACTTGTCAGAGAACGAACAATATTTCGTAAAGAACATATTGTCATTCTTCGCAGCATCTGATGGAATTGTCAATGAAAACTTAGCTGAGAACTTTTATAGGGAAGTTCAATATCCTGAAGCAAAATTCTTTTACGGATTTCAATTAATGATGGAAAATATCCATTCTTTAATGTACTCTTTATTAATTGATACTTACATATCAAATCCAAAAGAAAAAGACGAATGTTTCAATGCTATTGATAGATTACCTGCAGTTCAAAAGAAAGCCAAATGGGCGTTGGATTGGATTGAGAAAGCATCTTTTCAAGAAAGATTGGTTGCTTTTGCGGCTGTAGAAGGTATATTTTTCTCAGGTTCTTTCTGTTCAATTTTTTGGTTGAAATCAAGAGGTGTGATGCAAGGACTTTGTAATGCTAATTCATTGATTTTTAAAGATGAAAACTTACATTGTGATTTCGCAATTCATTTATTGAATAATCACGTTGAAAATAAACCAAGTGAAAAAAGAATTAAAGAAATTCTATTGTCTGCTTTGGAAATTGAAAAAGAATTTATTACAGAATCTTTACCAGTTTCTTTAATCGGAATGAACTCAAATCTAATGAAACAATATTTAGAATTTGTAGTCGATGGGTTACTAATAAAGATGGGATGTAGTAAACATTTCAATGTTGAACAACCATTCAAGTTTATGGAACAAATTGCTGTTGAAACGAAGGGTAATTTCTTTGAATCAAGAACAATGGAATACCAAAAAGCTAAATTGAACGAAACGATTTCATTTACAGACGATTTTTAAAATTATAACTATGTCATTAAGAATTCAAAAAAGAAATGGGGAAGTGGTATCATTTAACCCCACAAAAATACAAACAAGAATTAAACGTTCAAGTAAAAACCTAAATGTTAATTCTGACCAAATATTCATTAAAGTTATCACCTCAGTACCAACTGAGGGGGTAATTTCAACTAAACAACTTGATAAGTTGATTTATGAAATTGCGGCATCATATACTGGAAGTCATCACGATTATTCGAGATTGGCTTCCTCTGTTGCTATATCATCATATCATAAAGAAACTAGTGAAAGTTTCTCTAACACAATGCACTACTTACATATTGAAGGTGTAATTAATGATAAGTTAATGGAAACTATTGAAAGTTATGGTGCTTCTAATATTGATAGTGTAATCAATCACGAGAATGATTATAACTTTGATTATTTTGCTTGGAGGTCATTATATGAAATGTATCTTCTTAAAACACCACATGGAGTTACAATTGAAAGACCTCAACATATGTATATGAGGGTTGCTCTATGGGTTACAAAATCATTTGAAGAAGCTGTTGAATACTACAAGTCATTATCAAACCAACTTATTTCTCCAGCAACACCAATTATGATTAATTCTGGTACAAAGATTCCACAATTGGCGTCTTGTGTGTTACATTATAATGATGAAGATTCAAGAGAAGGATTATTGAATACAATGACTGATATTTCCACTTATTCGGCTGATGCTGCGGGTATTGGACTTTGTATGTCAAATATTAGAAGTAAGGAAAGTAGATTATCTACATCAGGTGGTTTCGCTGGTGGATTATTAAAATATTTAAAGATTGTTAACGAGTCATTAAGATTCTTTAATCAACAAGGGAGAAGACCTGGTTCTGCGGCAATTTACCTTGAACCTTGGCACAAAGATATCATCGATTTATTGGAGATTAAAAAGAATACAGGGGCTGAAGAACTAAGAGCAAGAGATTTGTTCACGGCATTGTGGATACCTGATAACTTTATGAGAGCCGTAAGAGAAAATGGTGATTGGTATCTATTCTGTCCTAATGATATCAAAAAGGCTGGATTACCCGCACTACAAGAAGTTTATGGTGATGAGTATGAGGATGTTTATAATGAGGCTGTACGTATGGGATTGGGTAAGAAAATTAAGGCTCAAGACGTGTGGACAAAAGTTATTGAATCTCAGATTGAAACTGGTGTTCCATATTTATGTTCTAAAGATAGTGCTAATAAAAAGACAAATCATCAAAACATTGGTGTGATTAAACAATCAAATCTTTGCAATGAGATTTATCAATATACTGATGAAAAAACTACAGCAATCTGTACCCTATCTTCAATGGTGTTAAAGAACTTTGTACATGATGCACAATTTGATTTTGAGGAACTTTATAACGAAACTTGTAAAGTAGTGAGAGCTTTGAATAAAGTTGTTGATATCAATAATTATTCAACTAATAAGGGTGAAAAAGGTGGCAGAGAACAAAGAGCAATTGCTATTGGAACACAAGGTTTGGCTGATGTATTCTATTTAATGGATTATGAGTTTACCTCCGAAGAAGCTAAAAAATTGAATAAAGAAATATTTGAAACAATTTATTATGCTGCAATTAGTGAAAGTAATAAATTAGCTCACGATGGCGAATATCCAAAATATGATTTCTTTGAAGGGTCACCAATGTCAAAAGGTATATTCCAATTTGATATGTGGGGATTAACTGAATCTGATTTATCTGGAAGATGGAATTGGAATGATTTGAAAGAAAATGTAATGAAATATGGTGTATGTAATTCATTATTTACAGCACAGATGCCAGTTGCGAGTTCTGCTAAGATAACAGGTTCTTATGAAATGACTGAACCAGCACATTCAGCAATCTTTAATAGAAGAGTAGTTGGTGGTGAGATTATGATTGTAAACAAATATCTAATCGCTGACTTTGAGAAACTTGGTATTTGGGGTGAAGATTTGAAAAATGAAATCATTCTAAATGAAGGGTCAATTCAAAATATAAATTTCAACAATTACTTAGACACAGAAGATAAAAAATATAACTTCAAAGTTAAAAGGATTGAACATTTGATGAAGAAGTATAAAACAATATGGGAAATATCACAGAGAGAATTAATTGATATGGCAGCCGATAGAGGACCTTTTATCGACCAATCACAATCAATGAATATCTATATGGGTAACCCAACTTTGTCAAAGATTACTTCATCACATTTCCACGCTTGGCAGAAAGGATTGAAAACATTATGTTATTATGTGAGAACTAAGGCAATATCAACTGGTGCAAAACATTTGGCTGTAGATATATCAAAGATAGAAAAACCAAAAGTTACACCAACATTACCACACGTTGAAGTAATTAGTAAACCAACTGATTCACCATTTGAATGTTTTGGATGTTCATCTTAAAATAATAAATCACGACACAATGTCGTGATTTTTTGTTTTATGGTATTTATTGAAAAATATTCGGTTATATATTTATTATTATGGCAGATGGTAAAACATATGGGATAAACTTCCCATTTAGAGATTCATATCAAGGTAATTATTTGTCTTTATCACAAACATCTGATGAAGAAATAAGAACTAATTTGGTTCACTTACTTTTAACAAGAAAAGGGACTAGATATTATTTACCTGATTTTGGTACAAGACTTTATGAATATATTTTTGAACCATTGGATGGTCCTACATTTTCAGATATTGAGTCTGAAATTAGAGATTCTGTGGCTGAATATATACCAGGTATTACAATCACAAATATATCAATAAAACCTGCTTCTGAAGGTGAAGAAAATAAAGGTACTTTTGTTAATGATGCTAATGAAAGAGAGTATCGTGTAACTAATATTGGTCAGTTAGAACATACAGCAAAAATTAAAATCGATTATATAGTCACGGATTCAGCATTTAATTCAAGTGATTTTGTAATTATTAACGTATAACAATATGGCAAACAAAAAAATATCATATACAACCAGAGATTTTCAGTCCATTAGAACAGAACTGATTAATTTTACAAGAACATATTACCCTGAGTTAATTGATAACTTCAATGATGCTTCAGTGTTCTCAGCTTTATTGGACTTAAATGCTGCGGTTTCAGATAATCTTCAATTTAACATTGATAGAAGTATCCAAGAAACGATTTTACAATATGCTCAACAACGTTCATCAGTTTTCAATATTGCGAGAACTTATGGGTTAAAAGTACCAGGTCAAAGACCATCGGTTGCTTTAGTTGATTTTAGTATAACTGTACCTGCATTTGGAGATAAAGAAGACTTAAGATATTGTGGTATCTTAAGAAGAGGTGCTCAAGTAAATGGTGCGGGTCAAGTATTTGAAACTGTGTATGACATTGATTTTGCTTCAGCTGTTGGTGGGGATGGATACCCAAATAGACTTAAAATACCTAATTTTGATAGTAATAATAAACTTTTAAACTATACAATAGTTAAAAGGGAAACAGTTGTTAATGGTACAACAAAAGTATTCAAAAGGGTAATTACACCAAATGATGTAAGACCATTTTATGAATTATTTTTACCTGAAAGAAATGTATTGGGTGTTACAAGTGTATTATTGAAAGATGGAACACAATATGCGAGTGTACCATCACCACAAGAATTTCAGGGATTAGATAATAGATGGTATGAGGTTAAGGCATTGATTGATGACAGAGTCTTTATTGAAGACCCAACCAAAGTTTCAGATAACCCAGGTATTAAAGTTGGTAGATATATTCAAACTAATACTAAATTTATTACAGAATTTACACCTGAAGGATTTTTAAAAATGACTTTTGGGGGTGGAACACAATCAGCTGATGAACAACTTGCTGAGTTTGCAAGAAATGGATTTAAATTAAATCTATATAAGTATTCTGATAATTTGGCATTAGGTAGTACTTTAAAAGCTAATACAACGTTATTCATCCAATACAGAGTTGGAGGTGGAACTGGTAGTAATTTAGGGGTTAATGTTATTAATAATATTGGTACAGTTTCCTTTGCAGTAAACGGACCATCAACAAGTGTTAATACAAGTGTTGTTAATTCATTATCTTGTACAAATGTTACGGCCGCAATTGGTGGTGCAGGAGCTCCGACAACTGAGGAAGTTAGAAATTTGGTTACATATAATTTTGCAGCACAGAATAGAGCGGTAACAATAAACGATTATGAATCTATAATCAGAGGTATGCCATCAGAATTTGGTGCTCCAGCCAAAGTTTCTGTAACTGAAGAGAATAACAAACTTAAGATTAAAATGTTATCTTATGATGATACTGGAAGATTGACTGAAATCATATCAAATACATTAAAAAGTAATGTTGCCAATTATTTGTCTAACTATAGAATGATTAATGATTATGTTTCAGTTGAGACTGCGAATGTAATTGATTTAGGGTTTAACATTGATGTGGTTTTAGATAATAGTCAGAATCAAGGTGCATTTGTTACACAAATAATTGATATTGTTTCTCAGTATATGGACCCAGGTAATAGACAAATGGGACAAAACGTAAATGTGTCAGAAATAAGAAGATTAATTCAATCTCAGAATGGTGTATTATCATTATCAGATATTCAAGTGTTTAACAAGGTTGGTGGACAATATTCATCATCACAAACATCACAAAGATATTCTGACTCAACAACTCGACAAATTGAATTAATTGATGACACAATCTTTGCTGAACCAAGTCAAACTTATCAGGTTAGATTTCCAAACAAAGATATTGTTGTGAGGGTTAAAAATCTTAAAACTGTTAATTTTTCTTGATAATTTATTTATTCCAATTCTTGGTTATCTTTTATTGAAAATAGCAAATAAACTATTTATCTAAAAAAGATAATTAATGTCCAACTCATATAGAATAAGAACCCAAGTCGGGGTTGATAAGTCAATTAATGTACATTTAGAACAAGATTTTGAATCATTAGAAATCCTTTCACTTAAGATATTACAGAGTGAGATTTATACTAGACAATGTGCCGATTATGGTGTTGTTATAGGTAGAATAAGTATTAATAATGGTTTTGGACTTCCAAATTGCAGGGTTTCAATATTCGTTCCATTAACAACTGAAGATGAAAACAACCCAATTGTTTCTGAAATATATCCATATAAGGCAGTTTCAGATATTAATGACGTTGGGTATAGATATAACTTATTACCTTATGTAAAATCTTATTCAAATCACGTTCCAACGGGGTCTTTTTTTGATAAGGAAGATATCTTAATTAATCAAAGTTTTATTGAAGTATTTGACAAATATTATAGATACACCGCAATCACAAATGAGAGTGGTGACTTTATGATTTTTGGTGTACCAGTTGGTGTTCAAACAATTCACGTTGATGTTGACTTATCAGATATTGGTGAGTTTTCATTAGCACCGCAAGATTTAATCAGAACTGGTTTGGCTACTGAAGCACAAGTTTCAGGTACAAAATTCAAGTCTTCAAGTAATCTTAATGAATTACCACAAATTGTATCTTTAAATAGAGTAATCACAGTTGAACCATTATGGGGTCAGCCTGATTTATGTAATATTGGAATCAATAGAACTGATTTTGATTTGTCAGCTGAGGCAAATGTTGTGATTGAACCAACAGCAATTTTTATGGGTTCAATGTTTTCTGATGTAGATAATTTAGCTCTAAAAAGTGGTTGTAAACCAAAATTAGCCCAAGGTGAATTATGTAGTTTAGTTACAGGACCTGGTGAAATATTAGCAATACGACAAACAATATTTAACGATGATACAGGTAAACCAGTTTTGGAACAATATGAACTTGAAAGTGGGGGGCAAGTTATTGATGATAATGGTACTTGGTTGGTAGATTTACCAATGAATTTAGATTATGTTACAACGAATGAGTTTGGTGAAAGAGTTTTTTCAAATGACCCTGAAATTGGTATTCCAACAAGAGGAAAATATAGATTTAAAATTAAGTGGAATCAATCACCAAGTTTGGATGATAATGTAAAACGAGCTTACTTTTTAGTTCCAAATGTTAGAGAGTATGGGTGGTCAAACACAGGACCATCCCCAACAAATTTAACTTTACAGAAAAAATCTTATGCTTTTAGTTTAAGTTGGGATGATTATGCTGACCCACAATCAGCCATTGATGGTGAAGATACTTTTTATCAATTCTCATATAATAAAGTTTATACCGTATCACAATTAATTGACCAATATAGAAAGGGAACTTTAGCTAATAGAATAATATCAATTAAAAATATATTAGATAATAGTTGTGAAACGACAAATAATAAGTTTCCGACTAATGATTCATCATTTAGATGGGATTTTATATACTTGCTTTATACTTTTGCAAGTTATATTTTTAGACCATTATTAGTTATATTAGTAAGTTTACTTCACTTTTTTTATTTTTTAGTAGGATTGTTAAGAATCGTATTAATACCAATACTTTTAGCTTACTTAACTTATTTAATAGTAAATCAATCAATACTAATAGGTTTTGCCGCGGCTAATCCATTTACTTTAAATTTACTTCCTGGATTTATAGGTGAATTAGTAATATATATTGTTACCTTTTCAGCATTATTGGCTTTAAATATTTTATTATTTCAAATAAAATTTAGAGGAATAAATTTACCACTATTGTTATATGACCAATGCGAATTTTGTAAATGTAGTGATGGTGATGAATCAGAAGATAGTGGTGTTAATGGTGGTAGTACAGAATTATTACAAAGTTTTCCAGCACAACAAAACGCATCAGGTATTCAAATCACTAACTTTGAAGGTGGAGCGTATAATATTGACTTAATTGAAGATGATATAAATTATGGAATTTATAATCAATTTTTAAGTGGATATTTTGTTCAATTAAGGAGTAATAGAGCTAGGTCATATAGTAAAGTTCCAATTAGTATTAATGGACAATATCAATATACTGAAGATGGTTTTGGTAAAGCACAATTTTTTACTAGAAGTATTACTTTAGGTGAAAGATTTAATTTATTTAATGTAAAATCAAAATATTTTGATGGAAATTCAGTTACAAATCCAGGTGGGGGAGTTAATCAAGTATATGTATCTGTTGAACCTATTTTAAATGGGTTACCTTACACCTATAATGGTAATGTGAATCAACCATATATAAATAATAATAATCTAAAGTATCATACTGATAACGTAATAGTTATGATGATGACACCTGATAGTTTACCACTACTTTCAGGTGGAACTATTTTGAGTTTTGTAAATCCAAATTCAACTAAAGATATTAATTATAGTGGGGCTTCATTAAATATATATGATACTAATTCAATTAGTGGTGAAAGTATTTTTGCTAATGTAAATACAACAACAGTAAATATTGATGTTCCACATACTTTACCTGATGGAACTAATAGAATTACACAATATACAATTCCAAAACCAAATTCAGGAAATACAAACTATCACAAATTCCCAACTGATATTGAATATTTCCAAGTAATTACTGCGATGACATATAATGACTTTAATCAAAAAGTAATTTCTGGTAGTGGAGGTGTTTTAGATAATGGATTCCCAAATAGAGTGTTACAACCCAATATGAGGATAAATATAGTGTATTATGAAGACCCAAGTACAAAAAAAGCAACGTCAGAAGATATACATCCATTAGAATCATTAGAGGATTATGAGAATCAAATTATTGTTATATTAAATAGAGGTGTTGACCCATACTCAACTAGAGTCAATATTAGATATGATTTAGGTAGAATATTTGGTAAACAAGACCCAACCGCAGTTAGTGTTCAAGGTTCGTATAAGTTAAATATACCAATACAAGGTGGATTTAAAAATGTTAGACATAGTGCTATAAATACACAAACAACACAAGACACTTATTCATCAAGTTATTTATTTTATCCTACATTTGATTATAAACCACTTGGCTTTAGTGCGTATAGTTCAAATTTAACCCATTATTATTCTTCATTAGATAGTACTTCCAATCTACAACAAGGACTTGTTAGTGGTGGAGTTATTTGTCAAACTGGAGCACATTGGATAAATTCATATTTGTCACCTACAAATGGTACTATTACTATAAACAATGATAACCCTTTATTTTCTCAGGGTCAAAATGAATTCATATACAAATATATTGAAATTGGTGAACAATTCTATTTAGACTCAACTGACCCAAATATACCAGGAATAAATAGTCCAGCCCCACCATTCACATTAATTGACGAAAGAAGAGGTTATTATCAAGGTGAAATTGTTGAAGGTGGGTCAATGATGTCAATAACGGCATCAATAATTAATTTTGGTAGTCAATACTATTATTTTTTAGATACAGCATATAGTAACCCTCAAACTTACGAACAAAGAGTATATATTGGTCCAATGTATGATTCGACATTAAGTACTCAATTCGTACTATCTAACGATAGGAGATATGTAATGCGTTCTGATAGATTACCAACATCAGATAGATTATTAGAAACTTGTGGTATATCATATAGTTTACAACAAAATCAAAATTTTGCAATATATGTTATACCTGATGAGGGTACATTTGATGTCCCAGCTAACACTGGCGGTTCATCTGGTGTGGTACAAGAAAATGATAATGATGATATACCTAATTTTACATCTGAGTTATTACAAACAACTAACAATTGTAGAGATAGTAGAAACTTAGCTTGTTATGACTTCGATTCTAACGGACAAATACAAAATCAACAATATCCTGGAGGTGGAAAATATATTGTAAATTCAGGACCTTGTCAAGAATTTAGTAATAAACAAATATTTGATAATGGTTGTTATAAATTAGTTACTAAAGTTTTAATATCATTACCTGAAGACATAAGATTAATTATTGAATGGGTATCAAGAACTAACATTACTTTTGGGGCTTGTAGAAATGTATTTTCACATTTATTCACTCAAAATTGGGTGAATGGTACATTATATGCTTTTGCGTTTAAAAACAATAAATTTTTTGATATTAATAATAATGTACAACCAAATTTTTGTACTGATACTATCTATTATGACCAAGATACTAATAATTTTTATTACAGAAGTAGTCCATTTAAAACTGGAACAACAAATAATTTTGGATTTATAGGTAGAATAGCTAACGTTCAACCTAACGATAGAAATTTGTTGTTTCCGACAACAATAATGGATTTAGGTCCTCGTTCTGATTATTTACAAGAATTAGTGTTTTCTGATGATTATGATGGATATGTAATCAATCGAATTAATAGTACATCATATCAAGATGTATCAGAACTTTTGAATATATTAATAATAACTAGATTGTTAAATACAAGTTATCGTAGTATATTTAGAGGAACTGCTGGTGGTAATATTTTTAATTATTTTACTAGAGAAAAATTAACAGTTGATGCCGACTACGCTCAAATGATATCAATTAATTCTGAACTTGGTGTTGTTCCATTTGAAGCTGAAAATTATCCTAATTTTCCTCAGTTGACACCACCACAATTTGTTATTGACCCTGTTTATTTTAATACTGGAACAAATAAAGACGTTATTTTTGGTATTTTTTATTCTTCTGATACACAATTAAGAGATTATATTACACCTAAGAGAACTATTATTAATAGTCAAGGAATATTAAATAATAATTGTGCATTTAACAATTTTTATTGTTATTCACAAGAAGTTCCATTTTATCAATGGGAAATAAAACAAAATACAAGTCCATTCCCAAGTCAGAGTATTTTTGGTTCTCAAAAAAATGATTGGTATACAAAACCAATAAATGGGTCATTTTTCCATAGCTATAAGTATCAATCAATGGATAGGGCAAATATAAACTCAAGATATTTTAGAACAAATAGTAGTGTTTTTGCTGGAGATTTCAAAGGATATATATACTCAATCGATAATCCTGTATCAACAACACCACCAACTTCACCATTTTTTACTCAGCCTTCATTGAACCCCTTGAGGAGTTCTTGGGCGATAAATAATCCAGAACCAACAACAATAACTGTAGGTGCTCCATTTTATTTTTATTTTGGATTAAAAAAAGGAAAGTCTGCTTGGGATAGATTCGCTAAAAAATGGATAAATTTTGAAAGAATACAATAATGGGAAACGTAGATAATTTAAGAGTAGTTTTAGGTTCACTTAGGTACAAATCAGCACCTAATACAAACCTATTTTTTCAAGTGCCACTTTTACAAACTCACAAAGAAATGGATGAGTTTGATAGAAGTGTTGATGTATCGTTAGAACAAGTTTTTGATGATGAAAGACAAAAATCAGATTTATTTAGACCCACTTGTAAATTCTCATTAATATTCAAGAATAATCTTAGTGGAACAACTAATTACGAACCTTTTGAAAACAATCTTTATTACATCAATGCTGAAGTCGCGGCCGCAGCTCAATGTCAATATGGGACATCAACAGCTTGGTCAGGTTATCCTCAATTCAATGAATTTGATTTTATTAGAAATGACTATAATATATCAGGTTATACAATACCATCAGGTAACACACCACCACATATAAACTTTGTTTCAAAAAGTGCCAATTCATACAATTGGAATTTTTATTTAAGTTATCCATATGATAATGTTAATAAACAATTGGAAGTTATTGATGAAAATAATACTTTAATTTCATGGTCAGCAACAACAGGTATTCCATTTACAATTCAAAAACGAACATCAAATGGTAAACCACTAATCACATTTAATTGTCCTATGAAACATGGATTGAGTGTGGGAGAATATGTTTCTTTGAGTATATCTTACAATAATAGAAACACATTCCAAGTTTATACTTTGGGAAATAATTTTTATAACACAGATGAATATTCATTCAATATTATAGATACTGGTTTCACTGGGTCAACATTCAATAATGGTGTTATAGGAACACTTAAAAGAATAATTTATCTTTCAAATACAGCTGATACAATATCAAAATATTATGTTAGAAGACATAAAATTTTAACAAATCCTGAAGATGCTGTTATGGTCAAAGCTGGATTTGAACAAAATATTTTTGGTTCTAAAAAGAAATATGAAAGTTCAGGATTTACACCAAATAAAGTGGCGAGGGTTTCAATACTTGAAGGTTCACAATCATATACGTTATCATTTAATTCGGATATTAGAATAAGTCCATTATTGGATAACCAAAAACGACCTATAACTGAGTTATTCTTTACAGTTTTATGGAAGGGTTATTTTGGATGGACATTGGGGGTTGATGGTAATAATGACCCAAGAAAACTTAAACAAGGTTACCAATTTAATTTACCAAATGGGGGTGTACCTACAAATTGGTGGAGTTATACTAATTCAAAATCAAATACGGATTTCACTTATACCACTTTTACAAGAGACAATTATACCTTTACCTATGTAAATTCTTTAAAATCAGGTGATATTGTTGATGGTGCATTTTGTGAATGGAATGATTATGAACAAAAAGAAAGAATCATATCACCATTATATCACAAAATAACATACAATTCATCGGTGTTTAACTTAAATGATACCTCAGTGAATACAAATCCTAAAGGTTATTATTTTGAACCACATTATCCTTTAACAATAAGTGTATATTCAAATTATATTGAAGAAGCACCACCACAAAACAATTATGATATACCAAATTACGCATATTTTTCAGTAAATGACAATGCTTTTAAATGGAGAGATATATATTCATATGGATATATTGATACTGCAGGTTTAGGCGTTAACTATCCATTTTTAAATGGTTCACATTATCCTTATGGTAATTTTATGTTTAGAATCATACCTGAAGGAAGTGACTTTGTTGACCAAACCATAATCGAAGACCCAACTATTGACCCTTGTGAGTAACTATTATTATTTAAAACTTCCGATAACTAATCAAACTATTCAATTACCCATTGAAATACAATGGGATTTTTTGGATAGGTCAGATAGTATTGAGATTTACCAAGATGAAATTGTAAAACAAGTTATTGGTTCACCTGAAGATTTTGAAATTAAACAATTTACTCACGATGTTGTATCACCACTAAGTCCAAAAACTGACGTGAACTATGAGTTTTATTTTTATAACACTGGTTCATCAACAAGTATTTCTGCAACTACAGCATCAACTGATTGGGTAAATTCTTATGTTACTGAAGGATTTACTACAAAAGAAATATATTATTTTAGTAATCCATTTACAAAATCTTTTTTCAAATTGGATTTCTATGATTCTCCTGACCCAAAAAACCAAATAAATTATTTTACAATAATAATACCAACACAACAAGGTTTTACGATGACCACATCAACATCACCAAGTTTACCAAATGTATTGATTAAGAAACCTAAATTCAAATTAGATTATGTTGGTGATAAAGAAGGGTTTTTTATTTATTGGTTAAGAAGTAGAACATATTTGAATATTGATACTTTTTATATGAGTGCTAAATTTTTTGATGCAAAAATTGGTGTATTTGTAAAGATGATGAATGAACCGCAATCTTCATTACCCATTGGTGTTGGAAGATTTAACTTTTCGGGTTCTACATATTTTTATAATAAGGTCGTTTTGGATTACGATGAAAAAACCTATCAAATTTTTAATAGTTCAAATCAAAGAATAGGTTTTGAAAACAACCCAATAAAATGGTATGAATATGTAAATCAATAATGCAAGATAGAAATTTTCATATAAGAATTTCACCTGAATTTATCAATGGAGATAAATTTTTTGTTAGGTACAATGCTGGTAATTCACCAACTGGTAATACTTTTGACCCTTGTTGTGAAATAACAACCACAACAACCACTCAAAACTATACAGGATTTACAATAGCATATTCAGCATTTACTGATATACTTTCAGGTGGAACTGATGGTTCATCGTTATTAACTGGATTAACCATACCAATTTTTTTAACCCAAACTGCGGTTGATTTTGGTTACTATTCAGTATTTGATGGATTTGTTTTACAGAAAGATACAATGTTGAATTTCTTATTTTCAGGTAATTCAATATCACCATATACTTGTTATGTTTACAACACATCCGAATTAGAATTTAAAAAATATTTGAGTTTCTCAAATTATTATTTGGATTGGGGAGATGGTACAAATGTTCAAATAATTGGGCCTAATATTCCAATGCCATTTCAACATACATATCCACCTTCTCCTGCTGAATATACGATAACATTCAGTGGTATGAGTCCTTGGGGTAATAATCTTATTAAGAAAAAGGTATATGTACCATTTACTGGAGTCACAATAGATAATCCAAATGGTACGGCATATTTTACTCCACAAGGAGGCAGTTGGTCAGGTTCAGCATTACAATATGATTTTATATATAGTGGTGATACCACTTGTGAAATTTATCAAGGAGGAAATAATCCTTTCTTATCAGGACCATTAATCATCACGGGATATACAAAGTCCTCAATTGAGGATTTAAGTCAGTATGGCCCTAAAAGTGGATTATATGGGGGTAAATTCAAGGCAAATCAACAAGTCACAGGTTCTACTGGTGTTGTCGGAATTGTTTATTCAGGTAATTCATCATTACCATATACAGCATACACAATTAATGGTATGGACTATTATGATTATGATGATGGTAAAACTATCTTTATAATTTCAGGCGTCACACCAATTGATGTTGTATGTTCTGCAATAACCAAACAAGAATTCTTATTAAATGTTGTTGACGAGCCTGAAATTCAATCGGATGTTTACATTGAAAGAGGTAAAAATTCGGCATTAGAAAGATTGATGAGACTTGGTGAAGTTGATAATGTTGGGGACTTAACAAAATATGGATACGGATTCTTTAATGTTATAAAAACATAAAAATGATATTTATTAAAAAACAAATTATAGAAAATGGCAATTGGTAATTATGGTACAATTAGACCCTCAGATGTTTCACCCGAAGATGTTGAAATAATCTTAAACTATACTCCATCTAGAGATGAGACTCAGAATTTTGTATTGACGAAATTAGATGCTAAATCAATATTACGACCATATTTTAATAATTCGGACACTGGCGGTAATGCGGGTGTTGAAATATTAGGAGGACTTTATAATTTAACATTACCTGCTGAACAATTTAATAGATTGGGTATATACACATTAATGATAAGACCAGCTCAGATAAGAACTACAATATTAGATTGTGGTATATTATCAGCATTACCAAATGTCAAAGGACTTGTAATTGATTTAAATTCAGTTTCAAATGAATATAGAAACAAATTTGTTAATCAAGGTTTGGTTGGATTTAGAGTTGAATATTTGAATGATGATGGGTCAAAAATACCTAATTTTTTCAGGATTATTACATCATCATTTTTTTGTGAACCAGTTGTTCAAAATTTAACAAATACGTCACAAAAATCTGTAAGATACAGATATACAGACTCAAGTACTAATTTAATATTTTGTACTTTATCACCATCAACAGCACCAACAAACAAACCAAATGCTATTCCTTTTATAGGACAACCAAATCAAAATATAATAATAACTAATACTTTTTTTAATCCGATAGTTTTGGATATTGAGGTAGCTGAACACGACTTCTCAACATTGGCGATAGGTCTATTTGGTAATCAGACCAAATCTATTGATGATGGTATTTACACACTTTACGATAGTGATAATAACATATATAAACAATATAACTTATACGAAATCAGAGACCAATTTAATGACTTACTTTACGAGGTTAGACAAGATAGAGGGGATAATATTGATTTCAGTAAAAACTTTACAAATATTACTCAATAATGGCCAATAAATTTACTTGTCCGCCACAAGGGGCTTCAGGTTCGGATACTTTTTCAGATAATCTAGTTGGGGTTCAATTAGTTGCTGGTGGGGGTTTAACACAAGGTAATTTTAATTTTACTACGGCAGTAACGGAGAAGGTTAATCGTACTTTTAGTACGGGTGTATTCTCAAACCCTATGAGTTTAGACTCAATGGGCGTGAGTGATATTAATCAGGCTAAAGCAATTGTTGAGAATAACTTTAAAGTTTATCCAAATTTTGATTTATCTCAAGTATTAAATTATGCTACATATGGTTCATTATCCAAAAGGATTTCAGCATCAATAACAACAATCATTAGTTATTTTCCTGCTGCGATTGAATCTACAGCAATTGGTTTAAATTACACATCAGGAACAACAGCAACAAATATAATTTACAATGAGATTTCAAATGAAACTTCATTTGATTTGGATGTGTCAAGATTAAGAAATCCATTTGAAGTTGATTTTACAGTAAATTCGACAAGAAATTTACAACTTAGGGAAATTGAAGTGTCGCCATTGAGGGATATGACAGTTCAATATGCAAATTACTCATTATATTATTTAGATAATGGTTATAATGTTACTCGAATAATACCAACAAATAGTTTAACATCTGGAACATTAAAAATATATGTTGCGGGTAATCCGTTTTCAGGTTCAAGTGAAAGTTATAATGATATTATTATTAGACCAAATGACTCAGTTGTTGCTAAAACATTCAATGAAGATTTAGATGAAATTGAAAACTTTTTATTAAATAGAAATATTGTTCCGATATACACTTCTTCCTTTAAAGTTCCTGTTGAAGCTGAAGATGGTTCATTTTATATTGAAAATAGACTTGTAACTTGGCCACTATATGGTAGATGGAATCTTGACATTTTAACAGCAAATTTCCAATTATACCTATCCTCGCTTAATCAAATTAGTGAGTATTATGATGAATATAAAACAAATTTAATTTCAAGATTTTTAACCACTGGTGCTTTTAATGATTTTGACACTGATGGTAGAAAAATGGAAAAAGTACTTCAAATCTATGGTAGAAGTTTTGATGAAGTACAAAAATTTATTACAGCATTGTCTTTTATGACATCTGTAAATTACAATGTAGGAAATGATATCCCATCACAATTATTAAGAAACTTAGCATTAACTTTAGGATGGAACACAAATATTACACCAATATCTAATGAGGATTTCCTTAAATCAGTATTTGGTGAAACAAATTACGATAAATCAAATTATAGTGGTGTTGCCGTACAACCAACACCTGATGAACTAAATTATCAATATTATAGAAATGTAATATTGAATTCAGCTTTTCTTTTTAAATCTAAAGGAACAAGAAAATCAATTGAAGGTTTATTAAGAATGATTGGCGCTCCTGAAGCCTTAACTGAATTTAATGAATATGTTTATTTAGCCGACCAAAGAATAAATTTGGATGAATTTGATACGTATTGGGCTAATTTATCAGGTGGGACATCAATTACAGAAACACCAACATTAGAGGAAGGAAATGTATTTTCAATACAAGGTATTGAATATACTGGTTTCACAACAACAAATACAATCCAAAGTGTAAATCTTTCATTATCAGATTATCCAATAGATAGTGAAGGATATCCATCAGCACCAGTTGATTCGGAGAGTTACTTCTTCCAAATTGGGGGTGGTTGGTTTGAACAAACACCTCAACATAGAGGACCTGAAGTTGTTGATACTACATTCAGTGTATTCACAGGTCAAAGTACTGTATTACAAACAAGTTTACTACCACCAACTTACGGACAAATTTATTTAAATAGATTCAGAAAATTTCCATTTATGAATCTTGGGTTTGTATTGAAGTCTCAAATTGATAACAATAAAAGTTGGTATGATAATGAGGTAGGCTTAAGAAGTAATTTGGATGGAAATATTAATGCGAGATATTTTACTACCGATGACAGATTGGTGTTAAATGTCAAGAATGTTGACATATTTATGAACCCTGCTCAAGGTATTTTATATGATGTTTGGGCGATGTCTAGACAATATAATTACCCAATTCCAAACGAAGGATTAAATTATGTTCCACCAACTTATTGTGACCCTAATCCATATACTATCTACCCTGATAAAGGTGGTGTTGACTGGACAATAATTAATCCACAACCAGCACGTAAAACATTTTTTGAATTTGCTCAAACTTTTTGGCAAAATACAATTAATGTAAGAAATAGACAATATTCATCAAATGGTAAAACTGGGGGGTATCCAACATTAGAATCAATCTATTGGAAATATATTCAGTCTGAAGAATTTGCTGAAATACCTAATAACAATTTCAAGTATGATAATATGATTGAATATGTTAATGGTATGGGTGATTATTGGATTAGATTAATTGAACAAATGATACCCGCAACAACAATATGGAATACGGGTATTAAAATGGAAAATTCAATTTTTCATAGACAAAAATTTGTATGGAGAAGACAAGAGGGATGTCAGTTAGTTCCAGGTGATAAGGGTGGAAGTCAAAGTATACCACCAACAAAAGAAACTCAAGGAGGACCATTAGTTTCAACTCCACCTGCAGGATTTAGTGTTCCAACAATCAAAAATAAACCAGGTGGTGAAGGTAAAAGTGGAGGTGGAACTGGATATAAAGGTATGCCACCACTTTGTAGACCTTGTGCATTAATAACTAATATATTTGAATATGATTGTAATGTGGAATCTATTGAGTGTCCAATTTATCCTTGGGAATCTGACCCACAAGTTACATCACTTTCGGGTGTTTTAGGTAAAGTATTGAATACATATTTAGCCAATAATGGTTATGATTTAAATGATTGTGTTCAGAATACTTTAACTAGTGAATGGTATATTGAACTTAAAGTGAGTGGTGTTACTATGGTTCAGACATCATTCTTTAATGGTGTTACCTTTTCATTCGCACCATTCAACGCGCCAACAGAAACTCAGTACTTTAATGCTTTAATTTCTTCTTTGGACTCTTTGAAAAATATGGGATATGATTATTATTTAACAGACAACAATACAGTTGTTGTGTATAATCAAACTTGTCAAACGAATGACAATGGTTTGTTATTTACAATTGATATTGGTATAAACTTTCAAATATATTGTAGTTAATGGCTTGTAGTTTATTTGTAACATTAACTGGTTATACGGGTGATTGTTCAAACACAAATAGTGGTGCTTTTGGTTTAACCATTGATGGTACAGCACCTGATTACACAATTCAGTGGATAAACCCTTCCTATGGTACAATTCCATTAGGTGCTGGTGTTACAGGATATAGTGTTAATTCACTCTCAGCAGGAACATATTCATTATATGTTGTTGATAGTTGTCCTTCGGGAAATACTTATTCATTATTAAATGTTTATATTTCATCAGGTTCTTGTGTATCTATTTTAGATAGTTCAAATACATCTTGTGGATTTGATAATGGGTCAATAACCGCAGCAACTTCAAATCTTTATTTTGCGTCAACTTATTATTTATATGAACTCAATGATGGATTTATATCATCAGGAGTTACCCAAAATACTAGTTATGAATTCAATTCTCTATCTGCAGGAACTTATTATGTTATTGCTGATGATGGTGGTGGTTGTAGTGGAAAATCTGAATCTTGTATTATAAAGAGTTCATCAACATTAAATTTTGGATTATATCAGATTAATAACTCAGCTTGTGTTAATAGTCTTGGTTCTTTATATGTTACAGGGTTAACTGGAACTCCCCCATATACTTATTCTTGGTTACCAAATGGTGAAACAACTTCTTTCATTACTGGGTTAACCAATGGTTCATATTCAGTTGTAGTTACTGATGGATTAGGGTGTACAACATCTCAAGGTGCTATAATTGGACAAGTCCCAACTTTGGGTACTATTTTATTGAATGATGTACAACCATCTTGTTTTTCAGCAACTGGTGAAACAACTTTATATATTTCAGGGGGTACAGCACCTTACCACATTCAAGGTTCTAATGGTGAAATTGCAATAACTTTTTCAACAATTTATACATTTACTGGATTACCTGCAGGATATTTTTCAGTAGTAGTTACTGATGCGGGTCTTTGTCAATCAACAGCATATACCACATTATTAACACCAAGTGCATTATCTGTTGTTACAATTAATGTTACTAATTCTAATTGTAATAATACAGATGGTGAAATATCAGTATCCGTATTTGGTGGGGCTGCCCCATACACATATACGTTAATTGACTCAAGTACCAATTCACAAATAGGAATACAACCAGTTCAAAATGCGGGTTTCATCTTTACTTCATTGAGTTCAGATACTTACACGTTATTAATTAATGATTCATCAAATTTATGTCCATATTCAGGTACAGTTGTTGTTAGTAATAATGTGTTATTTACATTAACAGCACAAACAACAAGTACAACTTGTGACCAACCTAATGGTTCAGTTACTTTGGGTATTACAACTGGTGGAACAGCACCATATAGATACCAAATCAATGGATTTGATATTTTAAATGTGACTGGTTTAACTTATAGTTTTACAAATCTATCATCAGGAAATTATACAGCAATTGTAACTGATGCTAATTTATGTTCACAAACATTACCATTTACAATTACAAATTTAGGGTCTCTTGATTTTGTTTTATCATCAACAAATCCTACTTTTGGAAATAATGGTGAAATAAGTACGTTAATAACAGATGGAACTCCACCATTTACATTAAATTGGAGTTCAAATGTTAATGGCCAAACTGGTTTAACAGTGACAGCATTAACTGCGGGAACTTATGTTTTAAGTATTACGGATTCTTTGGGTTGTACACAAACAAGAAGTTCAATATTAACTGGTTTTAATTTGGTTTCATCTTTTGAAACTTACAATATATGTGAAGGGGCATTAATAGATAATGGTTCAAATGTTAGAAAAGGACCTCAACAAATGTTAATAGAAGGATTTACTGATTTAACATCAGGTGATACTAATTGTATATTAAATCAAGCTATTTTTGAAGTTGAAGTTACTTTATCAGGTGTTAGTGCGACAACGACAGCAACAACATTCTACACTGGAACAAGTATAAATGATTTCCCTGGTGATGACGATTATTATTATGCCGTAAGGTCATTATTACTTGGATTTTCAGGTATAACTGATGTTATTATTGAACCTGTCCAAAATCAAATTACAATAGCAACAATTTGTAATCCATCAGCGGAATATGTTGATGCTGAAATAATAATTGGAATAAAAATATATTACGATATAAGTTGTGAAGATACTGCACCACCAGTATTAGTACCATTTATATTTACAATCGATACTACTAAATTATCGGCAGGTTCAAGTTTAGTTGACCAATTCCAATTACCTACAGTATCAGGTGGATATTATGATTTTGATGTTGATTGGGGTGATGGAAATACTGATGTTATAACAACTTGGAATGATTCAAATACTTTACATACATATACAGCAACTGGTATTTATCAAATTACTATTAATGGTCAATTTAGTGGATTTTCATTCAATAATAGCGGAGACGTTGCTAAAATTTCATCTATTGAACAATGGGGTATATTAGAATTAGGTGATTCTCCTGGACATTTTTATGGTTGTGTTAATTTAGACTTGAGTGGAACTACAGATGTTATTGATTTGTCAACGACAACAACATTCCTCCAAACATTTAGGAATTGTACATCAATCACAACAATTAATAATGCTGAGTTTTGGGATGTATCAACAATTACAGATATGACCGAAACATTTAGAAATGCAACATCATTTAATCATCCAATTGGTTCTTGGGATGTGTCAAATGTTACAACCACATTTAGAATGTTCCAAACTGCATTTGATTTCAATCAAGATATAAGTGGATGGGATGTATCTAATTTAGTTAACGCTTTTAATATGTTTACATCTGCAACATCATTTAATCAACCATTGAATAGTTGGAATGTATCTAATATTACAAATATGTCTGGTATGTTTCAAAGTGCGTTACTATTTAATCAACCTTTAAGTGGATGGAATGTTTCTAACGTAACTAATATGAGTAATATGTTTTCAAACGCCTCTGTATTCAATCAAGATATTAGTGGATGGGATGTATCAAATGTTACAAATATGTCTGGTATGTTTAGTAGTACATTAGCGTTCAACCAACCTTTAAGTGGATGGAATGTTTCTAATGCAACTAATATGAGTAGTATGTTTTCAAATACTGCAGTATTTAATCAAGATATTAGTGGATGGGATGTATCAAATGTTACAAATATGCTTAGTATGTTTGGTAGTGCCTCAGCATTCAATCAACCTTTAAATGGGTGGAATGTATCGAGTGTAATAACTATGTTTGGTATGTTCCAAAACGCATCATCATTTGACCAACCAATAGACCTTTGGAATGTTTCTAATGTTACAGTTATGACTGGAATGTTCAATAACGCAATAACCTTTAATCAAGATATTAGTACTTGGAATATATCTAACGTTACTGATATGACATCAATGTTAGATAATTGTGGAATGAATCAAAGTAAATATGAGGCATTATTAGTTAATTGGAATTTATTACCATCATTACAACTTAATGTGATTTTTGGTGTGAGTGGAAGACAATATCAAATAGGAAGTCCTAGTGACATTGCAAGGTCAAATATCATTGGAACATACGCTTGGACATTTATAGGAGACACCGCAGTACCATAATAAAAAACCCCACCTAAAAAGTGGGGTTTAATTTTACCATATTTTTTCTTGTTTCATATAACCTAAAACACAACAATAAGCATCACTCATATCATAATTTTCTTTTTTGAGTGTATTGTTTTTTGTATAAACCCAATTTATTTGGGGCTCTCTTTTTGCAACTTGTTCCCATATTATTTGTTTCTTATCACAATCTTTTGGATGTCCACCAAATAATACGTATTTACCTTTTCCATTATCTTGAACTAACCAAGGGAAGGCATTCTTTCTTGAGTTATACGTTGATATATACTCAGGAACTATACCTAATATGTCATAGATTTCCTTTGAGATTAAAGTATTATATCTAAGTAGTGTTTGTATTGTATAAACATTATTTGAGTTCAACAGAGGCTCTTCTATGACCACATTTGTTATACCTAAATTTTTATATTCTGACAATTTAGATTTAAAAATTTCCGTTTTAAGAAATAATTCTTTAATTTTGTTGTCTTCTTTTGGTTTAACAATTGGTGATACGTGAGTTAATTCCAATAACTCTTTAGTTTCAATATCAAAAAGTGCCCAACCAATTGTTTTGGTGGACACGTCAAGACCTAGTATTTTAGGATTAGATTCAATTTTTTTGTTCATATATTAGAAATCAAATTTCACTACAAATTGTTGAATACCCGTTCTTGGATAAGGTGATTGTAGCTTAGAAACAATCATAAGTGTTTTATCAGAATCGTAAAGACCTATTTCACTTATATGAACTTTTTTGGTATTATCCCAAGTTGGATTTGATGATGCTAAAAATTCAGATTGGCCTAAATTTATTTTATATCTCATCTCATAAATTGTTGCTTGAATATCAGTTTCAATGTTACCATAAAAATAATATTCATCACCAAAATTAAGATTTGTTGTAGTACCTGTTGGCAAGTGAATATAATCAGTTAAGACATATGTATCGGCATTATCATATAAATCTTGAGTAATAACAAAAGTATTACCAGTTAACCCTGATTGGGTTAAGAAACCATTTATTGTTGAACCACTTAATTGGTCTGTAAAATCAATAATTTTCCATTCTGTTGGTTCTGGTCTACCATTACCATCAATTTTTTGACATATAATTTCAAACTTATTTGCAATAAATCCGTTTTGTACATTACAGAATTCAGAACAAATTGTACTTGCGGTAACAGCTGAATATGTCGGACAAGTTCCAGTATAACTTCCATAAGTAGTTTCCTCTGAGACTTGAACAATTGCAGAATCTAAAGAACCATCCAAAGTTATAGCACAACCACTATATGTAATTCCTGAAGTTATAATTGTTTCATCTGAAATAATAAAACTACAATCAACGACTTTAATTGTTGCACTATTTGCAGTTGTACTTGCCGAGTAACTACTACAAGTAATATCTACACAACTTTCAAATAAACTTGTTGTTAAACCAGTAACAGGAACAACATCAGGTGTCCAAGTTCCAATTGGAATATCATTTTCAGTTAATCCTGTTAAAATGGCTATTCTAGTGTCTGCTGAATAAATCTCCCAAGTAGAATTATAATAAACCAATCTTTCAGCTAAATCAAAATTTGATAAATAAAGATTTGTTGACCCACTCAAAGTATTATAATAAGGTATTGTTAAACAAGATTCATTTTCAACACATAATGTGACACATAATAAAGGATTATAATTACATTCAGTATAACCTGTTATACCTCCTTCAAAATCAATTGTAAAGTCACCTATTAATCCACCATTTGTAAAATTAATTATTAGGTCAGTACTATTATTGTTGGTTCTAATTACCCAATCATTACCATCATAAAAAATATTAGATATCAGTCCCTCGCCAAGAAAACTTCTAAATATTGGGTAACCATTCAAATTTTGGTCTGTGTTAATAAATGGATAAGCACTATAAGCGTTAGGGGATGTGTCTGGTTGTGGTAAAAACCAAAATGTGAAACCAGAATACCAACAAGGAGTAATAGATGTGTTAGCCGTAGCTAAACATGAAAATTCATCACCGAATCTTACACTAACATTTTGTGAAGATATTGGATTACAAGAAACATTAGGACCTTGAATACTTTGATAGTAATTACAATGTAATGAATTTGTAAATCCTAAATCGTTTGATAATCTGTATGTCACATAAAAATATTCTGTATTACCAGTTAAAATGCCCTCAACTGAATTATTGTCTAGACCACAAATATTTGGTGTTATTAATGAAACTTTTGGTGCTGGTAAAGTCCAATTTCGATTTGACTTATATGACATTGCCGCGAGTAATTCTTCGTCATCAATAACAATTATTTTCAAGTCAGGAAATACTTTACCAACTCTATTTGGAATATTAGGCGTTGGTGCATTAGGATTTGGATTGTCATCCCACAAATGGAAATATCTTATACCAGGGTCATTCATATCAACATTCTTTGTTGATTTTAAATAATTAACTTGGAATAATTCCAAATCTTCAAAACCTGGTGGGTCAACCCAAAATGTTTGTCCTAAACAACAATTTGGATTTTTGTGCCACATAATCCAAGGTAAATGTATTTTGAAGTTTCTACCTTGACCAGTGGTGTCATTTGTTGTATCGTCAAATGGTTGCATTGCAAACTTTTCACCATAGAATAAATCAATTGTCTGATTTGTATAATGTATAATACCAATAGCTTTTTGGTCTTCAGGTAACACATTTACAACTTCATCAAATGAATTAAAATAAAAAGTTGAGCTAGTATCAGTTTGTCCACTACTTGAAGCATAACCCAAATATTCTTTAGTACCTAAGTAATTAACTGAACCAAATTTTGTATAATCATTTGAAACTGATGAGTCTAATCCTGCAGGACTTTCAGACCAAGGAATATTCATATTCCAAATCTTAACATCAAATTGGTCTGTATAACAAACAGATTCAAAGTTTATTACATTATCATTCCAATGTCTGAATGGAGTTATACTATCGTATATTTCAGTCATTTTTGGAGGGTATATAATAGTTCTTGCATAACAATCATTACCCAAATATGAGAAGTCAGGAGTTGGTCTATCTAATGTAATTGTATTCAAACAAACTCCAACAATTCTATATGTTAAAATTGGGAAACAACTTTGTAAAGTCACTACACAATCTGGTGGTGCTGGTTGTGGACAAGCATTACTTGGTGTTGGTGTTGGACAAAACGTTGCACTAGGTGTTGGAGTTGGTGTAGGACTATCACAAGGAAATAAATTTGTGCTTGTGGGTGTTGGGGTTTGTGACACTGGGAACGATGGTGTCATTGATGGTGTTGGCGACACTGTTGGAGTTGGTGTAGGTGTTGGAAGATTTGAACAATTACAATCAACCAAACCAGTACCATCATAATAAATTGTTATTATATCACCAACGGCAAATCCTCTAACAACACTTGGATTACAACTATTAAAAACTAAATCAATTGTATTAGTACCATTCAATGTGTTCATCTGAACAACATAGTTTGAATTAATAGTGTATAAATTATTTGTTAATGCACTCCAAGTATAATAGTTGGTATCATCTATTGGAGTTCCACTGAAAAACCCTCTTTCTGCGGCAGTATTATAGACCGAATCAATAATAGAATCCATAAAAGGAACACCATATGTGTTACCCCCAATGTTATCTACATAGATTGGGTATTTTACATTTTCTTTATTTGATTGTGGTGAACCTGCAATATTTTGAGCATTGAAACTTGGTTCGAAGACAAAGTAATTTGTCGGATTAAAATTAGGTATAACATTATAACTTACTTCACTATCACCAATTTGGAAATAAGAAATATTGAAGTTACCTTCAGATAGTTTTTGTCTACCAGCATCTGTTAACCTTGTGTTTATTAAACCTGATGTATTTTTAAGAATATATCCCATACAGTATAAATATGTTAATTCATTTTTTATGATGTTATTACGTTACAACAATTACAACCAGTAATAACTAAATCAGATAAAGAAAATGTATGTTGACTATTTCCTATATAACAATCAACGAATTCATTTTTATATAAAATATCTGTGGTTGTGAGTGTAAAATCTGTGTTATTTGTTAATGAAATGTTTGACCATTCTTCATTATATGTTGTTAAATACAATGTTTGATTTTGACATCCAGGTATTGAGTTATAAGTTGAACCAGTACTTGTACCTGAAGTTGTTATTGAAATTGGAATTGTATCAATAACTAAACTTGAATTTGTAATTGCTGAAACGGAATTCAAATTTGGGGAGGATTTTACTAAATTAGAATGACTCAATTTAAAATTTATTGTCACACCATCTGATAATTTAGGAAAAACTGAAACCTTAGTTACGTATTCTTCAGTTTTTTGTGATGGTGATGAATTAATTGTTTGAGAAGTAGTGTTTAAATATATTGTATATGTTATTGGATTTTGTGGTGGGTTAAGTGTTACAAAATTTGTAAAACTTCCACCTGAAATATCTGTAGTTGTCACAACATAATTACCTTTACACAAATTTGTGAATATTGGAAATGGTTTAGATGTAATACCATTATCAATTGAATATTGATAAGGAGGATATCCATCAAATGCTGAGATTGTTATTGCTCCATCACAACCACAAATTGTTTGATTAACTGTTATCGTTGAGTTTAATGACATAAATTATTTTTATATTTTATATTCCACAAATACCATTTATTGTTGTTGTACAATAGATAAAATAAATTGTATTGGTTAGTGGTGGTCCTGATGAAAGATTTGCTGTTAAAGTAATACTATAATTTGTTGGAGAACAAGGTCCTTGCCATCCTTGACTATTCATCAAACCAGGACCACCAATTGTATTATTTATTGTTGCCCCACCAATCCAAAGTGAAGAACTATTAATACTTAATTGAGATGGACTTATGTTTGTTACATCTAAATAAACATCTAATGTAGACATATTAATACACAATATATCAAAACTTGTAACTGAAACACCTACAGGTAAATTATACGTATTCCAAACAAAATTTGGTATAAGATTTTGACCACCACAAGAAGAACCTCTATACTGATTTGGTATATTAGAACCCCAAGTTTGCCACCATCCTTCATTAATTATAAAGTTAAGAGTTGGTACACTACATATATTTCTGATTGCCGTTATTGTATAACTTGGGTACAAATTAGCATTAGATACAAACCAATTATTCAATGGTACATTACTTGCTGTGAATGTATTTGGTGGTGTTGGTAATGGATATGTTGAAACAATATCAATAGGTGGATTAAATTGAGTTACCAACTGACTTGATGGTGAACCAGATAAAATCCAATATTGATTCCAATAAATTAATTCATTTCCTGATGGGGATTTCCAAACTGGATGAATAACTCCATTATTAGTTTCAAAATAGGCAATAATAAATGGAATTTGTATTAATGTTTTAGGTGCTTGTATTGTTATACACATATTATATTCCATAAACGATGGGTTTGATGGAAGTTGTGCTAACGTGGTTGTTGTGGTTGTTGTAGGTTCAACAATTGTACAATTTATTAATAAACTAAAATCACCAAATTGGTCAGTTATCTGAACAAAATAAGTTCCTGATTCTAAATTTGTGAAGTTAGTACTTGATGAATTTAATGGTGGTATTGACCTTACAGTATTACCTTCATCATCTAATAATATCACTTGATATGGTGGAGTACCACCAGTAATTTTAACACCCAAACTTCCGTAACCACCACTAACTATTGGTGACGTTGGTTCACATATTGCACCCATAGGATATATGGTTAAGACACCACATTCATTTGATTGTAGATAGTTTAGTTGGTCATATTTTCTTGGTTCAGGACAAGTTATTGCGGCAGTTTCAAAAACATCCATCACAGCATCCAAATTAGCCCAAGTTGTACCAGTTGGACATTGTAATTCACCTAAAATATAACTTACTAAATTATTATCGTAAAAAATTTCCCATTGTGAATCTACTAAATCATAAACTATTTTAATTTCTAAATTTTGTCCACAACAAGGGTCATACCCAACATAGGATTTTCTACCATTAACATAACCACCTGGTTTAAGTGTTGTCTTAAATACACCACCAAAAGATTCAGAGGTTGCTGATAATGATATACAACTACAAGGAGAGACAGTTACAGATGTGGACATAAATTTTTAAAAAAATAAGTTTATTATACTAATCAACAATAAATACAATTAAGAATGTTTTTCTATTATACTTTTCATAACCTCTATGTATTTAATTGTTGAACTATTCTTATCGATGTAATCGAAGTAATTAATATTTTCTTTTAATTTTTCTAATGGATTTACGTTTATAAATTCACCTTTATAAAATTTTGACCTTTTTAAATCATCGGTAACTCCAGCCATATGTAAAATAGGATGTTTTTCATAAGTTGAAATAGTATCAGTTGCCCAAGAAAAACTTAAATCCTCAACTATTTTTGTTTCGTGGCTAGTTAACCAAAGATTCCATAAAACCGCCCACATATCAGCTGTCCACATTTGTATTTCTCCCGATGGGACACTATGTCTTTGATTAAATTCAAAAACATTTTTATAAAGTAATTGACAATCATTAAAAACTTTTTCCCAAAATGTGTAATCGGTATTTTTGATTAAATATTGAGCACCACCTGAGTTCTTATTATTCTGTTTTATTGTATCAACAGAAATACCAATAACATCAGCCATTAATTGAATTAAATGTCCTTTTTGTAGTGATGGGTGTATAGATTCATATCTTTCACAACAAGTCATAATATAATCATAATTGATATAACTTAAGGTATCAGATAGATACACAATATCATCTTGTAACAATTTGTTGAAATCAGGGAGTTCTCTAAAAATGATATCAGAATCGTGGTAAAAGTAACATTTCCCTAAATCAGGATATTCTTTCAACCATCTTGATAAGGCCATTGGTCTTAAACTTGGAATATATTTTTTATCTTTTCTATCATCCAAATAATGATGTACGTTAATACCAATCTCTTTTAATTTAATTGACTCATCTGAAGGAAATGTATTTCCATTAACCATAACAAACAAAACGTGAATATTTTCAGGTTTAATTCCTTTCTCAATAAAGTTTGTTGTATATATTTTTGTTTGCCAATGGAAGTAAGGGATGTCAGGATGAGCTGATACAAATACCAAATTATTGTCCATACTTTTTTATAAAAAAATATAGAGAATAATTTGACTTTATAAATAATATAGAATATCCGCAGTTCCATTAAATGTTGCATTAGCACCTAATGGTGTAATACATAACCACATTTCATCTAAAGTACCATTAACATTAGAACCAACTCTAATTTGGTTATCATCAAGTTTCGTTGTAGTTAATGCCGAAGTACCCGCTTGACCAATCAAAGAAGTCATAATGTGACCAGGGGATGTTATTGTATGTGTATTACCAGTACCCAAACTATATTGGAATGGTGAATTTGGAATATCTACCCAAGTTGGGGTATAAGATAAAGTTGGATTGAATTCCATTGTTAATAAATAATTGTCATTAGATGTATTAAGAATACTAATTGCATCGTATTGTGATGAAACCGATGTATAAGACTCCTTCAATCTATAACCAATATAAGGATATTTTTCACCAGAAGTAGCTAATGTTGTTGTTGCTGTATATGGTACTGAAACTGTTGAATATAAACCATTTAAAGCACCTTCAGAAGCTGTTTGAGAACATATCATATCAAAATAACCAGAACCAACACCAACTTGTCTTATTTCATATCTTATTGGTTGATTAGGTGAGGCCATATAAACTGTTGATATATTATTTGCAGCAGTATAATCAATAAAATAAATTGTTTGACCTGATAATACCATTCCAAATCTTAGTCTACCAACACCTAACCATTGATAATCTACAGTCATCAAATTGGTTTTAGTCCAATCAAAATTGTTGGGGTCAAATTGAGTATTAGTCCAAACAGAAGTATCTGCACTATAAGTACAAGAACCGCTCAAATATATGTTAAAAGTTATTGCACTTGTAACACCATTACTTTCCAAAAAGAAACCATCAAAAACTGAATTATATGGTGTTCCTGTCGTTGATTGAAACATACCAACCCTTTTAATAACATTAGTTTCAATGGCAAAGTTATTAAAACTAGCTTCAAATAATTGACTTTTACCTGGTTGATAAATTGGATGTGTTTTTGATTGACGTATAACTAAATCGTTATTAGCTGAAGTAGACATTCTAACTCTTGCATATTGTTGGTCAAAAATTGATGTAGCAGTTCCAGCTGTCATTTCATTGACTTGAAGTGGATTTTTATCATAAACGTGTTTGATATCTAAAAGATTAGTTACTGCTGCAGTTCTTAATCTACCAAACGCATCTAAGTTTGGGCTATCTGAGTATTTTATCGAATTATTAAAAATGTATGCCATATTATATTATCCACCAATTATTATTTCTTGCCACCAATGTAAGTGACATATAGTTTATGTTCATATCAACGTAGGAATTTCCATCAATTGTACCACTTGTTGGGGTTATTCTTATTCTATAAGAACCAGAATTACCACCTTCGTCTTTTATAGTTACTTTTAATCCATCCAAAGAATTTGGTGAAAACAGAGTTAAATCGACATCCCCCAAATAACTTATTCCATTATAACTAAAACCTGATGATAAGGTTACTGCGGAGGTAGTAATACCTGTTGTTGCCTCATAGAATGTGACACCAGTAACCGAATCAATTGTTGCGGTAAATGTTGAACCATCACTTTCACCAATTGTAAATGTGTTATTATTATATGTAAAACTCGTAACACTTGTATCTGTAAATCCAGTAACGAAACCTGAAACTGTAAAAGTCCCACCCGAAGTATTAGTAAATGTAATAGTACCTGTAGTCGCATCATAAGTCCCACCTGATATGTACACTGATTGTACTAAGTCAGTTACTTGTTGTATTGTTGCCTTAAATGATGACCCAGCTGGATTTTGTGAAGTGTCATTTGGATTTACAATATGAATTAAATCCGTAAATGTCACAGCTGTTGCAGATGTCCTATCGGTAAGAAATGCCATTTAATATTTTATTTATAAATAGTTAGGACATAAAGAAATAACCAACACCATCCATAAAAAAGAAATCCTCTAAATCCATAAATTCTTTTATATCTTCACTACAATATAATACCTTAAACTTTTCACAACCATCACTTGTTATAACTTTCACACCAATTGCAGGTGCGGAATCAAATTGAGGTGGTAAAACCATTAAATTGGTAATGGGTACTGTTGTTGATATATATGCTAATAAAATACATTGATTACCGAATACATCACAAACGTAAACAGTGTAAGGTGGATTTAATCCCCATATATTACTAAAGGAAAGTAAGTTCATATTATAACTTTATGTAGTTATAAATATTACGTATTATAAACTACCCAAACATGTGGCACAATTATCAAAGAAAGTATTTCCAGTTGATGGGAAAAAACTTCCTGAGATGTATGTAAATGTTGAACCTAAAGGTAAAGTTGGATAAGTTGATGAGTAGTACATAAACTCCCAACAATAATCATTGGTGATAGTTTTAAATATTGTTCCTGGTGTAAATGTAGGAATAGCCAAAGTTTGAATAATATATTCTGTTGGATTTCCACATTGTCTGAAAACATAATAACCTATGGCCATAGATGGTGTTGGTGATGGTGTATTTGTTGGTGTTAATGTTGGTGTAACGGTTGGTGTTGGAGTAGGTGAAACATCAGGTGTACATAATGAACATTCACCTAAATTTGAATAACCTAAAGGTCCATCAATTAAACTTATTTCATCAATACCAATAACATCCAAATTATAACCCAAGAAAGAAATACATTTTGAATTTCCATTAACATTTCCTTTAAAAATCATAAATTGGTCAATAGTACCACCTGAAGGTAATGGTATTGAATTGGTTGTATAATACATTTCACCAGTATAACAATCTTGGAATTGTTTACTATTCGGACATTTTATTTCTCCATTTACAGTATTAAATGTTACATTACCTAATATGTTTATTGGCCTTGTTACATCAGGTGTTGGTGTAGGTGTTGGTGTTAATGTTGCCGTTGGTGTTGGTGTATATCCAGTTATTGTTACATCTATAGCTACATCACCACAAGGATTACTAGGTGTTGGTGTTGGTGTACTTGTTGGAGAAGTTGTTATCGTTGGTGTAGGTGTTGGTGTTGGAATATATTCACAATCAAAAACTGCGGTAAAGTCTAATACGGAACAATTCACAGTTGGCGTTGGAGTAGGTGTAGGACAAGCTCCACTAAATACATATTCATCACATAAATCAGGACAAGTTGAAATACAAGGATAAGGTCCTTCTAATAAACAAGTACCATCCAATACTGATGACATACACCAAGTTCCTCCAGTTGTGAAATAAATAACATTACCAGTGTTTACCCCTAACCAATATGGTTGGGAATTATGTATACCAGCGTATTTGTAATTGTCATCATAACCCAATCCTGTATCACTAATACAATAATTAACAATATCGGTTTTATCTATTAGAATACAATATGGTGTACCACTACAAGTATATAATGAATAACCATCAGGACAAGTATATCCAGTTCCAGTTGTTGCCCCACTTGAAGATAAAGGAACGTCTTGACCAATAAAACTTAATGTTGTAAACAAAGTATCCGCGCTTAATTGTGAATAACTAGTATAACCACTAAGAGTTGAAACAGAACCACTATATATTTCAGCAACAAAACTCGCAGGACCTGAATCATTCAGGTTCTCCATTTCAATTATGTTCAAACCTGATGAGAAAGTATATGGGAAAACACTTAAAAATAGTGTTCCATAACCTTGAGCGATTGATGTACCTGGAAATGTTGATATTGTATCATAAATTAAATTACCATTTATTTTAAATCTAAAATAGTCATCACCTGAAATCGCGATAAAATATGTACCTGAAACTGGTATGTCTAAACAATAGGAAAATCCCACATATTCATCTTGTGGGTCAGGATTGTTAGTTGTCCATATACCCGCATTATTTAATCTACCTGTAATTGTAGTTCCAGTACCCCAAAGAGAATTTCTTAAACTAGTCGGACCATAGTATGGTGATGTAGTAAATCCTTGACCACCTGCTTGAATATTTAAAATTCTTCCACTATTATCTACTAAAAATTGAGTATTAAAAAGTAATGTACCATTCTCAGTGAATGCTGATGTTGTTGACCCAGTATTTGTTATTGGGAATGAAAGATTTGTAATGTCTTCATAAAAAATAACACCATAAGCATTATATGCTGTATTAACACTACCTGTTGTTGCAGTATAAAAAAATGAACCACCACTTGTTGCTGCGGTTACAGTATATATACAAGCATCAGAATCGATGGTTGGGGTATAACCCGATGGACAAGGACAACTCATTTCTTAAACTACTAAATTAGAGATTATTTCACAATTATTATCATCAACAACTTTTAAATTATAAGATAATTGACCATCCAAAATTGATGGAACATCAAATGAATATGTACCACCTGTTATGGTATCTACATATACACAAGTAGTTAAGGGGTCATCACATAGATAAATGTCGAAAGGTGTTGAACCTGAAACTCCATTTATAGTTATTGTTGTTGGCATTTGACAAAATTGTTTTTAATAAATATATTAGGTAAGAAAACTTTGTGAATATTATGTCTGACGATAATGAAATAATCGTAGAATTACTACGTGATATATTTGGGGATGAAAAACAACATTATGAATCTAAAGGCCAAATTAGTCATAATTGCCCCCTTTGTGATGAGGGGAGGAAAAAAGGAAATTTGGAGATAAATTATTTCCAACATCTATTTCATTGTTGGAGCTGTGGTGATACAAATGATATGCACGGCTCACTTCATAAGTTAATTAAAAAATATGGTAAAAAATCACACCTTAAAACTTATTCTGTACTAGCACCAGAAGAAAACCTACCCAAAGAAAAGAAAAAAGTTAACAAACTTGAACTACCGAGTTTTTATCGGAAGTTCAATGAGGTCTCATCAATATACCCAGTAAGAAGACAAGCATATAATTATTTAATGAATAGGGGTATTACCGATGAAATAATTGAAAGATATGGAATTGGGTTTTGTGATAATGGTAGTCACGCTGGTAGAATAATAATTCCATCTTATGATAAAAATAACAAATTAAATTACTATATTGCCAGAAGTTGGGATTTACATACAAAAGCAAAATATAAAAACCCTGAAGCTGAAAAAGATAAGATTATTTTCTTTGAAAGTTTGATTGATTGGAATAAAGATATTACTCTAGTTGAAGGAGCATTTGATTCCATATTCATCCCAAATAGTATTCCAATGTTGGGGAAACATATGAGTTCATTATTGTTTGATACCTTATATGAAAAGGCCAACAACAATATAACAATCGCCTTGGATGGTGATGCTTGGGACAATGCGGTTAAATTGTATCATGAGTTAAATGGTGGGAATTTATATGGAAAAATTAAAATAGTAAAACTACCTTTGGATAAGGATATTGCCGATTTGAGGGGACAAATAAATGAATATTATATTGAAATAAAATGACAGATTTATATAAAGTAAGAGATGAAATACTAGAAATAGTTAAAAAAAGACAACAAGAATTACAATTAACTTTTGAAGAAGAAAAACACCAATACACAATGTTGGATAATAATTCTGTATTGAAAGATGATTGGTATTCTGTATCAAAAATAATAAAAAAGTATTATGATGAATTTCCAGCTGAAGAAGTTGCGTTAAAGAAAGCCAAAGGTGATATTGAAGAACAACAAAAATTGTTAAAAGAATGGGCTGGAGCTGGAACATACTCAACTAACTTAGGTAGTAGAACCCACTTTTTATTGGAACAAAAATCCCTTGATATGTTTAATATTAAGAAAGAGGTTAGACAACCAATTTTTGATTGCGATTTTGAACAAATATTAAAGAGTGATAGAATGGTCAGTGCTGGGATTAAATGTTTGGAATTGATGAAAGAACGAGGTGCTGTATTATTAGATACGGAAATGGTATTAGGTGATAATGAATTATGTTATGTAGGACAACCAGATAAAATGTGGTTAATTGAGAATAAGGAAAAGAGTCAAATTGGGATATTTTGTACAGATTGGAAAACCAATAAGGTTAAGAACTTTGAATCCAATCATTTTACAAAACCGATGAAATACCCCTTCAATAAATTACCCAATAATGCTTTAGGTCACTATTATGTTCAATTACCATTATATTTAAGATTATTATTTAAAATGTTGGAAGGAAGTAAGTATGAAAAAATTGGACTTTTTGGAGCAATTATAGTATTGTTGAAAGAAGATGGGACATTTGAAGAGTTTAGAATTCCTATGAATGTAATTACTCAAGTTTTTAATTTAAAATTAGATTTATGACACCACTACAAGAATTATTAAATTGGGTTGACCAAGAACTAAGATTAGATGGTTATGAACATAAAGAAATTATGTTGAAAATACTGGAACTGAAAGAGAAGGAAGAAAGAATGGTTGTTGATGCTTGGCAAGATGGAAAATTATCTGAAATTGGATATTCTGATACATTAAACGGAAATGATTTTTATAACAATTTAAATAAAAAATAAATGGACTTAGTAATCACCAAAAACACAAAAACAAATCACAACAAACCTGATACGGATGAGTATTTAATAGAAACTTTAAGAACGAGAAAGAAATACTATTTTATTTATGATGGTATAAAGTTCGTATCTGACAAAGAAATAATTGGTGTTGAACCAAAAACATACAAATTAATTTATAAAAACAATAACTAAAAAAATGGAAAACCAAAAATTAGAATCAGTTGAAGTCTCAGTCTATGAATCTTATACTGCCTACACAAGAAAAAAACCATTGATAATTAATATCGTGGATTACCCTGAATTAGAAGGAATGAATGAAGATGAAATCCAAGAATACATTCTTGAAAATGGTAATAGTATGAAACCTATAAACAATGATGTTTATGAAAATTTATTAGATGAACTAACAAACCAAGATATAGATTGGGATAAATATGATAATGAAGATTTTAATATAATTGTAGAATAATATGGATAATTTATTTAATGAAAAACCAAATATTGATTTGAAAAAACAACCTACAGTAAGTTGTGAAAAATGTGGGTCAATATATTTCAAAGAAGTTACATTGATAAAAAAAGTATCAAAATTGTTACTTGGTACTCCTAATGATACTATGGTACCATTCCCAACATATATGTGTAATGATTGTGGACACGTAAATGATGACTTTAGATTATTTGATGAAGATAATAAAACAAATTTAATATCGTGATAAAAACTTTAGTACACTTCTCAGATTTACATTTGAGATTAATAAAAGACCACGATTTATACAAATCAATATTGATTGATATGTTTAATCAATTCAAAGATATTAAACCTGATAGAATTGTCTTCAGCGGGGATTTAGTCCATAGTAAAAACCAAGTCAGTCCAGAACTTATTGAAATGGTTAGATGGACATTAGATGAATGTTCCAAGATTGCAAAAACAATCATCATTGTTGGAAATCACGATATGCTTGAAAACAATTTATCAAGATTGGATACATTAACCCCCATCATTGAATCAATGAATAATGATAACATTGTCTATTATAAAGATAGAGGTGTTTATACTGATGAGAATATTGATTGGGTTGTATATTCTTTATTTGAACACAATATTCCCCCAACAATTGAGAAATCTAATAACCTTAAAATTGGATTGTTTCACGGACCTATTATAGGGTTATATACAGACATTGGATATAAGTTTGAGACAGGATATGAGGTGAGTAAATTTGAGGGATGTGATATCGTTCTATGCGGAGATATACACAAGCGTCAAATTATTTATTTGGATAAAACTCCAATAATTCAAGTAGGCTCAACAATCCAACAGAACTATGGGGAGTCAATTAAGAAACACGGATTTGGAATTTATAATGTGGTTAAGGATGAATATTCATTTGTTGATTTGGATAATCCAAAACCTTTTCTTAAATTTGCAATAAATTCATTTGAAGATATAATTGATGGAAAAGAAAAACTCACTAACGCTTAACAAACAAACTCAAAAAGATTTAACTGATTATTGTAAGTTAAACAATATTGAAGATGTTGAGATATTTTTCCAACAATGTTTCAAACAAGGATTTGATATAAAAAAATATGGATTAATAGGAGAAAATAATGAGAGAGTTATCGAATACATTGAAAAGGAAGTTCCGATTGAGGTTATCAAATATGTTGAGAAGGAGATTATCAAGGAAGTCCCCATCGAGATTATTAAAGAGATTGAAAAGGAAGTCATTGTTGAGGTAATAAAAGAAGTCCCAATTGAGTCGAAAATTTTTGTACCAAATGAGGTTATAGTAGAAAAAATTGTGCAAGTTCCAGTTGAAGTTGAGAAGATAGTGGAAAAAATTGTACAAGTTGAAAAACCAAATGATAAGATGGGAATGCTACAAGAGACATTGATGAAACTAAGAAAAGAGATTGGGGAGAAAGATAAAACAATAACTGAATTAAATAACAAGATTGAACAACTTGAAAAATTGTTATCCAATACTGGTGCTGTATTTATGAAGGGTTCAAATTTATTAAATAACTTATGACAGCAGTAGAATGGTTAGCAAATGAAATTGATGGTTTAGATACAGCCATATCTTATGATTTTTTTCAAAAAAAAGTACAACAAGCCAACGAACTTTTTGAGCACCAGATAAAAGATGCTTGGAAAGATGGAGCTTATGGTGGTGGACAATTTACAACTACATTTGATAATGCAGAACAATACTACAATGAAACCTATAAAAACGAAACAAAATGACATTGGAAGAAATAAAAAATAGAATGGAATACTTAGACGATATATTTTCAGATATTGGTAGGTGTGGCTATACTGATGATGAAATTGAAACTCAACAAGCTGAAATAGCTGAAGAGTGGTTAAAGTTAAATGAAATGAAAAAGAATCTTGAAAGTCAAATTAAGTAATAATAACATAGAAAATAAAATGACAGCAGTAGAATTTTTAATTAAGCAGATATTTAGCGAAGAAGATAAATCATTTTTAGAGTTTTACAATGGTGAAATTCAACGAGCTAATAAACTTTTTGAACAACAAATTAATGATGCTTTTAATGCAGGAGTAAATAGTGAAGATTATTATTATCCTAATTCAATGTTTACAGAAAGTGAAACCTATTACAATGAAACCTATAAAGAAGATAACTTATAATATTTATTGAAAAAATATTATGAAAAAAATTGTAAGATTAACTGAATCAAATTTAATTAGATTGATAAAAAGAGTAGTTAATGAAAACGAAGAAAGTTTAAGAACTAAAATAAGTAAAGAGAGGCAAGGAATTGGTAATTTTGATAAAACTAAGGACTATAAAATTAAAGTTCTAAAAAGATTTCCTAAATATTTGATTGATATTCATGATACTGCAGTTAATTATTGGGAAGATACTTTAGAGTCTTTTCCGTACACAAAAGAAGAATTAGATAAAGATAAACAGATTTACTCAACTCAAGAATATGTATCTAAATCTTTTATAGATAGTATTACAGATAAAATATATGAAAAATCAGATATAATATTATGTGAAGATAAACAAGGTAAACTTTGGTTGTTAGATGGACATCATAGATTAGTTTATGATAGAATGAATAACCGAAATTCTAAAGTTTATATTATACCTTTTGAAGATGTTGTTGAAATACAAGACACTTTCTATTCTGGAGGAGATGATTAAAAAACAATAAAAATTAATAATATGGCAGATAGAAGAAGTACAGAAATATTTGAAAGAATATTCGAAGTGTTGGCAAACAATCCAGTTCAAGAAAACATTGATATTGCCAATGAAATGTGGTCAATGATTGGTGATTATGATATTCCACTCAGTAATTTGGAATATGAAAATCTAATAACACTTGGTTTGGCGAGTGTTGATGAAGATGGTGAAATAAAATATAAAGAAGTTTCATATTAACATATTTATAGTTAAAAACATATGGAAAAGTTAATAAGAAGAATCTTAAAAGAAATTAGAGAAGAAAATCCCCATCATCAACTTAAAAAGTTTTTGGAAGATAGGATTAGTTTTGAAGGTTATGATTTGGATAAAAATCCACGTAACAAAATTAGTCAATTATATGATGTTTTTGAAGATGAATATGGTTGGGCTATCAAAAGAATGGGTGAAAGAAAAGCTATAATTGAATGGTTACAAGGATTACCAAGTACAATTGATATTCCTTATTATTATGATGAAATCAGTAATTTATTGTATGCTTTAGGTTTTGATGAGGTCAAAGAAATGGAAGATGATGAAGTTAGTGAATTTTATTATGATTTAATTGCAAAAACTATTCTAAAAAACAAGTAAATTAATTAACATTTAACTTTTACAAAGTCCCACTATTTTTAACTAAAAAAGATAGTGGGATTTGTTTACTTTGTCAAAGACAATTCTGACCAAGTTAAAATAGGGTACACAAAAAGAGATGTACAAAAGAGGGTAAAAGAGTTGAATTCACCAAATTTAAGTGTTATTCTTGAATTTGAGTCAAAGTACCCCACCCAACTAGAAAAAGCCTTACATTTTAGATTCAAACAACATAATATTGAGAGGGAGTGGTTTAATTTAACTGACTTCACTATTGATGATTTGAAAAATATTTGTCATATTTTGGATGAAGGAATTTGTATAATAAATGATAAAACAAAAATAATTTAACAATGGAAAACGAGTTAACAGAAAAATTAATGAACTCCAAAAGAATTATGGATATCGTATCCAAGGGAGATACTATTAAGAAGTTCCCAATCTCAAGTCAAGGTGGACCATTCTTTTACGTTGACAAATCTGAACCAAACCCAGTGTTAAAAAAATATGAAGTCCCAGTGGGGTTAGTTGAAAAATTCAGACAAACATTTGGAGATGAAGATGGTAATGTCGGACTTTATCTAACTGAAGAAGACATAAATAATTTTGTAAAAACAAATGAAATTCCAAAAAGAATAGTAGAATGTGTTCAATGTACTCTTAATCGTCTTGGAAACGATTTTACAATAACGCCAAAATTAATTAATCCTAAAGATTTAAGTGTTACTTGGGATATATTAGGTGATAATGGTTTAAAATATAAAATTTCAATAAACATACAAAAATAATACTCAATAAACGAAAATAAATTTTAATATGAAATTAAAAGAATTAATTAAGAATGAAATTATCAAAGGAGATGAATTATCAGTAATGATTGATTTATTAAAAGAATGTGAGGAATTGCAAAATTGTGATGAATTAATTATCATAAAAGAACCAGTGTTTCTTGATGAAAATGGGAAAACAAAGATGGTTCAAACTTTTAAGGTTGACGATAATAACTCTTTTAAAGGTAAATGTTATCTCTATTCAATTGGGTTAACACCTGAAATGTTTGACCCAAATAAAATTAATGATTTGGTTAAAGATGGTGCATCAATCACTCCTGCAATAGTTGACCCATCAACATTGACATTAAAAAAGAAAATTATCATAGAGTTTGAACCTGAAACATTACAAGACGAAGCAATTTATGGTCTTGGAAGTCCTAGTATGATTGAGGATGCTGAAAATGAAAAAAATAAAAGTATAAGAAAAAAATTACATCAAACACTAGATAATATTTTGGATTCACCACAAGATTATCAAATTAAAGGTGAAAGGGGTGTAATGATTAGAGGGGTGTTTGAAACCAAAAAAAATGATGAGGTAGAATTAACTCAGATGCCACTTTGTTCAATGTTAATTCCACCTGAATAAGGTAGTAAATATATCGAAGAGTTAGGTCATAAAGGAATTAATGTTACAAGACAAGAAATAAATGAATTTTTAAATAAACATAAAAAATAAATTATGATTTGGTTATTTAAAGTTGATGAAGTTTTTTGGAATGATAAACCAAAAATAAATGACTACTTTACATTTGACACTAATGATAATGAGTTTGATGTAACTAAATATGATATATCACTTTATTTCCCGACAGCAGATTACTATTTACATAGCGATTCCAACTTGGAAGAAATATATCAGTTGAGATATGTTGGTACTCAAAATCCAATGAGAATATTAGTACCCAAAGACAACGAAATTTATAATATGATTAGAGAATTTCACATAAACATACAAAAAGATTAAACTTATGAAAAACATTTTAGTAAAAATTGGATTTAGAATAGCAAGTTGGCTATACAAACAAGGAATTATCGCACCACAACTTTTATCCCACGAAGATGGAACTTCTGTTAGAAACATTAAAATTCTTACTCCTGAAGAGAGTGAACAACTTAAAAACAATTTAGCATGATTACAATTCAAATTTTAACTTGGTTTGTTATGGCCTATGGGTTCACAAACATTATGGTTTATGGAAGTATTTTTCAAGGATTAAGAGATACAATTAAAGGTTTTGGGAATCACCCATATTTTCCACTTAACTTCCTATTCAAATTTATAGATGGTATTTTGTCCTGTGTAATGTGTTGCTCAACATGGATTGGATTTTTTATTGGATTGGTTATTTGGTCACCAAATTATCATTTATTTGGAATGCCGATTTACACATCTTGGTTTTTTGATGGATTAATTGCATCAGGAGCAGTATGGGCAATCAATGCCATTGTTGAATATTATGAAGAAAATAGACCATCTAAATGAAAAAAGTATTAGAGTTATTTGCTGGTAGTCGTTCTATTGGTAAAGCCGCAGAATCACTTGGAATGGAAGTATTTTCAGTTGATTGGGAACAATATGAGGGGATAAATTTATCAAAAGATATTGGTGAATTAACAATGGAAGATGTTCCATTCACCCCTGATATTGTTTGGGCTTCACCAGATTGTACAACATATACAATTGCTGCAATATCACACCACAGAAACGGAACTGAACCCAAAAGTGAATATGCAAAAAAATGTGATATGGTTAATCAACATTTTATTTCATTGATAAAACAATGGTTAACCATTAATCCAAATATGGTATTCTTTATTGAAAATCCAAGGGGTATGTTAAGAAAGATGCCTTGGATGTTAGAATTCACAAGACATACAATATGGTATTGCAAATATGGTGATGAAAGAGCCAAACCAACTGATATATGGACAAATAGTACAACTTGGATAGCAAGACCTGTTTGCAAGAATGGTAATACGGAATGTCATCACCAACCAGCACCAAGGGGAAGTAAAACTGGAACTCAAGGTAGAAAAGGAAGTTATGAAAGAAGTAAAATACCTGAACAACTTTGCAATGAAATATTAACATCAACATTATGAAAGTATTAAATCTATATGCAGGTATTGGTGGGAATAGAAAATATTGGGAAGATGTTGAAGTAACAGCGGTTGAATATAATGAAGAAATCGCAAATGTATATCAACATTTTTTCCCCAATGATAATGTTATTGTTGATGATGCCCACGAATATCTTGCAAAGAATTGGAGAAACTTTGATTTTATATGGAGCAGTCCCCCTTGTCAAAGTCATAGCAAAGTTAGGATGATGGCAAGCAAGGGTGGAAGTTATGATTCAGTAATGCCAGATATGAAATTATGGGCGGAGATAATCTTCTTACAAAACTTCACAAAGAATACCAATATAAAGTTTGTTGTTGAGAATGTTAAACCCTATTATGAACCATTTGTTAAACCATCATTGAAATTGGGAAGACATTTATTTTGGACAAACTTTGATATTCCAATTATTGATATTAAGGATGGTTTGACCCATAATGAGAGGGGAAGTTCAGAGAAGGGTTATTTTGATTTGAGGGAGTTTAAATTAAAACATAGGAAAGACCAAATTATTAGAAATTGTGTTGACCCCAATGTTGGAAAATATATATTTGACATTGTTAAAAAAAATAATTATGATGGAGAAAAAATTGGTGAGATTTCCCAATGAAAGTGAGTTCATTGAAATGGAAATCAATATGGATGAATTTGATAATGATAAAACATTTGAACAAGAAATGTTTGGATGGTACAAAGGAATTTACATTTCAATTAAATTATAATGGAACTAATAACAACTTATATTTGTAAATTATCTGACACTGGTGTTCACGATAATATATTTGGTGGAACAATACTTGGATTGATTGACCAAAGTGCTGGTGCTTATGCCGCACAGATATGTGATACACCAAGAATGGTGACAGTTAAAATTGATGAATTGGTTTTTAAGAATCCAGTTAAAGCTGGAACAATTATAAAAATATATGGTAAAGTTTTGGAATTTGGTAATACTTCCATAACTTTATACATTGAAGTTAGAAAACATAATGTTTACACTGGTAAACAAGAGGTTGTGGTTTCAACTAATATCAAGTTTGTTAGAATTGATGAAGAAGGTTATCCAATTCCAATCTCGGAAAGAGTTAAGATTAGATACAATGAAAGAATTGAAAAATATGGTAAAGGATTATTAAACCCTGATGAAAGATAAATTAATATGGAAGATTTTGATTCATTAAATGAAAAACAATTGGAATCCCTTGAAAGGGGACTCTCCGATTTAAAAAATAATAGAGTTATGACAAGTGATGAGTTTTGGAAGGAATTGTTATCAAAAAAAGAACAACAAGTACTAATTGATGAGGCTTATGAGAATTATTGTAAGTCATTTGAAAATCAAACACTAATTGAACAATACTCTTTTGATACAGACCCAATGACTCAATTTATGTTCATCAACAAATGTAAAACAGATTCTGAGTTCTCTGAGAAATGGGGTCTAACCATTGAAGAACGAGAGTTGAGTTTGGAAGAACGATATGATTGGTTTATAAAAACATATAACACAAATTTAACAAGAAGTAGTAATCAATATAATATGGAAGATATATTGAGTAGTAATAATTGTTCAAATAAACTAATCACAATATCTTATCACGATAAAACAATAGAAAGTTATGAAAGTTAAAATTAATGAAAAATGGTTTGAGGGAAGATATAATGATGAGCGAAAATTTATTATACCCCTATCTGAAGAGCAAGATATTATATTTTTTTATAAATGGCAAAAAAAACATAATAAGTTTGGTATGCCAAAATCAGATTACACAGAAGATATTGAATATAAAACAATATGTGAGTCTGGTACTTTAATTAGTTGTTACCCGATACTAAACCTAAATGAAGATGAGGTTTGGTTAAAATTTGATAGTTATAAACCAATTGAATCTTATGAATGATAAAATTTTAATTGGAAAAAAAGGGAAATCTGATAATGGTTATGTTTTTGCTGCTTACATTAAAATATTAGAACTACAACTCCCTATAAAATTCGTCCGACTTGATGAAAAAGGTCAACCAATCTTTATTAAAATAAACAATAACGAATTATGAAAATTAACATTGATGGAAATGATTTACTCAAACACTTAACATTTTGGCATAATAAAACCGATGATGAGTGCATTGAGTTGGCAACCAACGAATTTGGATTAGATGCTCAAGAAGCATTAATGAATATGCTTGAGAGGGATTTCTGTACCCAAGTAAACAATAATATCATTGAAGATTTAAAAAAATGGATTAACGATTATGAATAAAAGAGATATTATAGAATCAATGTTGAATATGGAAGACCCAATTACCAAACAACATTGGATGAGTTGGGATAAAGGTGATTGCTCAGAAATAGGATTGTGTGAGATATTATTAGCACAACTTATTAGAGAACATAAAGAAGCAAATGAACTATATTATGATACAGACTACGATAAAATAACATTAAGATATGAATAAAGAACAACAAACACTCTATTCAGAAATTGAAACACTTATTATTAAGTGGAATATTGATGGAACTAAAACTGCAGGTTCTCTCACTAGAGATATAATGAAACTAATAGAAAGTAAAAATGAAAATCAATAAAGAAGAACTATATAAACTCTATATGGAGTGGGTAGATGGAGTTGCCGAAGAATGTGATTGGAAAACTTCATTTACACCAGAAGAAATAGTTGGAGCAATCTCTACCATTTTAGAAAATAATCCACAATTATATGAGTAAAGAAGATACATATTCAATACCTATTTACGAAAACGGAGTGAAGACAGAATGGAGTGTTGATGGAATAATTGGTGATGAGAAATACTTTAAATTATTAGAGTTGGGTAATGGGAAAGATTTACCTGATATGATTAACACAACAACGAAACAATAGATTAGTATGAACAAACTAGATAAACTAATAGAATGGGTTAGTTGGGAAACATCCACACACTACTGCATTTCTCAATGGGATGTAGCCTCTTCAATTAAAATCAAATGGATTAAAAAAAATGAACAAACTAGATAAACTAATAGAATGCGGTGCTGAACTAGCACGTAAGCATGAAGAAAAGAGTGATGAAATATTAAATAATCCTGATGTACCGCAGGAATTAAAAGATATCATTATTGAAAGTAGAATACCTGATGATAAGATAGTTGATTTAACAGGAGGTAAAAGAATAAAATATATTAATCCCAACACATTCGAAATTGAATATGAATAAACTAGATAAAGATTACACAGCACTCCTACAAGACATACTTGATAATGGAGTTACAAAAAAAGACAGAACTGGCACTGGTACTATCTCAGTATTCGGTAGACAAATTCGTCATCGAATGAGTGATGGATTTCCATTATTAACTTCCAAAAAAATGTATTTCAAAGGTATTGTAACCGAACTTATATGGTTTTTAAGGGGTGATACAAATATCAAATACCTTGTTGATAATAATTGTCATATATGGGATGGGGATGCTTATAAGAGGTTTTCTCAAATTAGAAAATCCATGTTAATGTTAAAACCACCTGCATCGGAAGATAAATTAAGAGAATATATTGAGTGGTATGAGCAAGTAACAACACAAGAAGAATTCATTAACAAAATCAAAACAGATGATGAGTTTGCTCAGAAGTGGGGTGAACTCGGCTCCATCTATGGTAAGCAATGGAGAAGTTGGAATAAAAAGAAAATGTATCTATCGACAGATGGTTCATACGAAAACATTTATGATGAGGCTGACCAAACAGTTATAGACCAAATTGCAAACCTAATCAACGACCTTAAAACAAATCCAGATTCAAGACGCCTACTTGTGTCAGCTTGGAATGTTGGAGAATTGGATTCAATGACACTTCCACCTTGTCATTATGGATTTCAAGTTTATACAAGAGAGTTGAGTAATGAGGAAGTTGCATTTGAAGCAAATAAAAGAGGTTTTAATCTTAAAGGAATGACTGTAATGGGTAAATTATTGATTGACCCTAAAGAAGTCAAAGAATACAACTTACCAACCAGAGCAATCTCTTTAATGTATAATACCAGAAGCCAAGATTTACCATTAGGTACGCCATTCAATATAGCTTCTTACGGACTTTTATTAACAATACTTGGTAAGATGGTTAATATGGTTCCAGATGAATTAATTGCTAATATGGGTGATTGTCATATCTACTTAAATCAAGTTGAGGGTGTGAAAGAACAGATTGGTAGAGCAATGACCACTGAAGAAAGAATGGATTGGTGGTTTAAGAATTGTAAACCGAATAAAGAAGTTTGCGATAGTGTTGATGAAATGCCTGACTATGGTAAACACACTATTTTTGATTTGTGTTTACCAAGAACACCAACACGAACAAGAGAACCATATCCCCTACCAACATTAAAGATTAATTCAGGTAATGAGAATTGGCATTTGTTAGAGTTAGATGAAGTATTGAATACAATAGACCCAGACATTACATTCAAGGTTGAAAACTATCAATCACATCCAACAATTAAATTTCCATTATCAAATTAAGAATATGAAAACAATCAAAATTAGATTTATCTATTATCCAAATCGTGATAGATACACTATCCAAAGAAAAACTTTATTTGGTTGGAAAGATATTACACGTAGAATAGATTTTGGGTATGGTAGTGGTATTGAGTATTACGCTGGAAGTACAAAAGAAGATTTATTGAATGTTGTATTGGATGATTATTATATAGTTAATAAAAAACATATTAGAATTGTTGAATATCCCGAATTAAAATTTTATTAATATGAAAACAGAAACATTAAAAAAACTAATACAAAATGTCTTTGATAAAACAGATGACAAAGAAGAAATATATAGTGAAATTATGGCGTTGATTACATTATACGAATTAGATGAACCAGAACCAAAATTTCTAAACAACGCGTTCCCCTATAAAACATTTGAAAATCCATATTACATTAATTGTATGTGTAATCCATTGAATGGTGGTGATGGAATCTGTAATTGTACAAAAGGGGGACAGTATTATTCAACAACAACAATATAAAAACAAATGGGAATAGTAGAACATTCAAAATTAGAATTACAAATGGCTGGATACTTTGATGAAGATTCAGATTATGGTGGAGCTTTAGGTGATGCCGTTATGGAACTTATTGAAGTATTTGCCAAACAAGGACATTCAGGTATGTCAGCATCAATGGTAAGAGCATTATTTGCAAAATTAGGAAATTATGAACCCCTATTACCAATCACAGGGAAAGATGAAGAGTGGGGTGATATAAGAGATTATAGTAATAATCCTTATTATCAAAACAAAAGAGAAAGTGCTTTATTCAAGTATAGTGATGGTAGTGTTCATTACATAAAAGCTATTGTTAAAAGAACTCCTGATGGAATTACTTGGACTGGTCCATTATATCTTACAAGAGAAGATGCTATTAATTGTGTAGATAGAATTGGTAGTAATTTAGAAATCAAAGGATTTCCATTCATACCAAAGACATTTTACATTGATGTATTAGAAGAAGAAATTGAAAAGGATGATTGGATTATGTGGTGTAAAGACCCCTCTCAATTAGATGAAGTTTGGGAATACTATAAAAAACCTTATTAATGAATATGAAAAAACTATTATTTTTATTATTAGTCATTTTAATGACATCTTGTGTTGACCAAGTAAATAGACAAAAACATTTGGAAAAATTATATCCAAATTGTAAAGTTGAACCAGCAACAGGATTAGTTCAACAAAACGGATTTGATTTTATTGTAATTGATTCAACAAACCAAATCATTGCTGTAAACTTCTATATGTTCAGTGAAACAAAAATATGGTCATTAAGAAATATTAGATAAAATTATTAATCAATATTTATTTGATAAAAATCACAATGAGAAATATTATAAAAAAAATATTGAGAGAAGAATCTGAACTAAACGAATTAAAACGTTTAGTTGATTCATATCAACCAAATAATGTACAATTAGCTTTAATAATGTCAGAAGGATTTGGACTTAAAAAAGAAGTTTTAGAACTTATTCTTAATCGGATATTAGAAGAAATTAAAACATTAGTTGAAGAAAATCCTGATGAATATAGTGATGAAGTTTTAGATTTGATTGAATATGTTAATGAGATTAAAATAAATAAGATAACAGAAAATTTTAGTAAAAGTACTAAATATGTTATATATGTTGACGTTTATTACTCTAATTCAACTGAAGAAGATTTTGATTCTTTATTTGGAGAAATTGAGTGGGACTTTCAAAAATTAACTGGAGAACGTCTTATGTTAGAGTTAACAAAAATAGATTAAAATTGGTAATATGAATACATTTGTAGTTGTCAAAGAATTGGAAAATGGTTATATTATAATGGCACCAGATGGTGAAACTAGTTATATAACAGAAGATACTTATCAAAAACTAAAATCCAAAGGTAAAATATAGTGAAAACCTACATTCACGTTAATCAACATCACATCCGTTCCAATAAAACAAAAGGAACGGATTTACCTGTTATAACAATCAAACAAGGTAAAAAGAACACCTATTGTAATGAGGTTGAAATATTGGGACCCAGTAAGATTATATATGGTGGTGAGGGTTGTGATGCAAAACCAATCTTATCTTGTGGTGCAAGGGTGGTTATTGTAACTGAATCGGAGATTAATATTATTAAATGAGATTTGACAATCCAAGGTTGATTTTCTATATTATCTTAAATTAACAATTTAAAATTTACAAGACAATGATAGTTTATGAATACACAATGAAGGGTAATGATAAACCCATCCATTATTTAACTCCATTTGAAAATATGGCCGAAACTGATTGTGATGATTGGATAATAATATGGGAAGCTGAAGTTGCCCCTATTGAATTCCAAAATGATGAATCAGAGGAAAAAACAAAAGAATGTAAAGATGCTGGATATTCTTATTGTCAAGGTATTGGGTGGGTTAAACTTATTAATCAAATAAACAAAATTAATTTAAAGAAGGGACTATGATGACACTTTTAAAATTCACAATTAATAATGAACCGATTTATATAAATCCAGGAATGATATTATCATTAAGTCCAAGAGAAAATGGAACTGAAATAACAACGATGAATCCTAATGAATTCTATCACGTTGACCAAAATATTGAAACAATAATTCAACATTTAAAAGCATATTCAATAACTAAACAAATAATTAATATTACAGATGGGAAAGGCTAAAAAAGAACACAGAAAAAAAGTTGCAAAAAGAAATGAAAAAATTGCTGCAGAAAAGAAAAAATTCCAAAAACAATACACACAATTGTTGGAACAAAAATTGAAAGAATATCAAGCAAAATTAACTGAAAACGAACAATTAGAAAACGAGTTGAAAGTTACTCTAGGTGGACAAGAACTTGGATTTTCAGTTGTTGACCCAAGTGAATTGGAAAACAATACTGAACCTGAATCACAAAATGAAAATTGAATTTGATAATTGTCCAAAATGTGGGTCTGAAATAAAACGAGAGGACAATTCTCTTCACGTATGGGAAATGGAGTATCAATGTGGACTTACAATGGTGGGCGCTATTGATACTCAAACCCACGGAGATGAAATTGAAATAATTTCTGAGTGTTCTAAAAATTAAAACAAATGGTAAATAGAAAACTGAACGGCTTTTTTGTCTATGTGTTGTTAGCAGTAGTGTTTTCTTCTTGTGATGTAGAAACTAAATTCCCTAATACCCAATCAAAATTTGTAGTAAAAAGAATTCAAACTAACAAAACAAAAGGAACTAATCTTTACTTAGTCGAGCCTATTGATAAAATGGATTTGAATATGAAAGGAACTTGGTTTGTGGATAGTGTTGGCAGGTTCAATCCAGGTGATACATTGTCTTTTCAACATTACCGCTAACAAAAATATATACAACTCACCCCCAAAATCAATTAAAAGATTCACAATGGATTTATTCAATCCACCAATAGAATACAATTACAATTATATGATTAAAGATATAGATTTTACCAAGTTTGATAATCCATACATCCAGGTAATATGGGAAGATTATGCTGAAAACTTTACACAAGAAAAAATAAAGAGCATCAAACATTACTTCCAAAAAAAATACAATTCAACCAATGTTAATGTAATTACCAAAACAAAAATATCAGAAACAACCAATCACTCGGTTGATGTTTCCTTTAATATCTTGGATAAAAATTATCAATATGAATTGGTAAAATCATATCTTGATTCCAAAAATCAAAATCAATTATCTGATGAAATCTTTAATCTAGATAGAATTGTTGATAATAGATTATTGACAGATGAAGATATTACCCCATTCAAAAAATGGTATATCAAAAATATTGAATTCTCCAATTTCTTATCTTATGGACAAAATCAAAAAATAGATTTTGAAAAATGTAATGGAATATCGGTTGTTGAATCTGACCCACCAAATTTTGGTGGAAAGACAGTTTTAACCGTTGACCTATTGTTATTCCTATTCTTCAATGAAACCACCAAGACAACAAAAGCTGAAGAAATCTTTAATAGATTCTCAACTCAAGATAAAGTCCACGTAAAAGGTGAAATTATCATTGATGGGGATGAATATGTAATCATTAGAAACATTGAAAGAAAGAAGAAGAAAGATGATACTTGGAATGTAAAAACCGAATTGGATTTTTATAAGAAATTATCCGATGGGTCATTACAAAACTTCACTGGTGAACAAAGGAGGGAAACAGAGAATTTCATCAAAACATCAATTGGGACAAAAGATGATTTCTTGATGACAATCTTAACAACAGCAACAAATCTTGAAGATTTGATTGACTCCAAACCAACAGCAAGAGGTCAAGTATTATCAAAATTTATGGGGTTAGACTTTCTCAAAAAGAAAGAAGAACTTGCAAAAGAAATATATTCTGACTTCTCAAAATCAATGTTGTCAAATGTATATTCTAGTGATAAATTGAAATCAGATAATGATGGTTATAATTCAAGAATACAAGAATTAACCACAGATAATATAACCCAACAAAACAATCTTATTGATGTTCAAAACAGAATAATCAAAGGACAAGAATATAGAGATGGATTATTAAAATCCAAACACACGGATATTGATGTTGAAATCTCCAATATTGTTCCTGAACGTATTGAAAGTGAAATTATGGGAATAAAAACCCAAAAACAAAGTGTTGAAAGACAATTAAAAGAACTCAAGGTAGTTGAACCTACAGAGTTTTACTCGGAACAAGAACACGACTGGATAAAAGATGAACACAAACTATACTACAAAAAGATTGTTCAAGTTGAACAAACAATCAATTCGATTGAAGAACTAAAGTCTTCAGTTGATGGGGGAATTAAATGTGAACATTGTGGAATTGAATTAATAACCGCATCAATAACTCAAAACAAGATAGCAGAACTTGACTATTATAATATTCAAAAAGTCGAATTTGAGGGGTTAATGTCTAATATAATAGACAGAGAAGCTAAGTATGTTCTATTGAAAAAAGAATTTGATGAGTATGAGAAAAACAAACTTATCAAAGAAAAATATGAACTTACAATTGAGGGTTATGAGATGAAAATCAAAGGGTTGGAAGATAAGTTGGAAAAATTCAATTTGTTACAGGATAAAATATCCACCAATAACAAAATTGAAACCCAACTTATCAAAGCCAATCTGAGAATTGATGAATTGGATAGAGAAAAAGTATCTGTACAAAGAATCATTGATTCTAACAATTATCAAATTGAAAGTTTAAAAGATAAGATTAAAGATAATCTTCAAAAGATTGAAAAAATAAAGGAAGAATCTGAAAAGGAAAAAATATATAAGTTATATTTGGAAATATTTGGAAAGAATGGAATATCAAAGACAATAATGAAAACAATGATTCCAATGTTGAATTCTGAGTTACAGAGGTTATTGGAAGATAGTTGTCATTTTAGATTGGAGATTAATATTAATGATAAGAATGAGGTTGAATTTTTAATGATTGATAATAATACCCAGGTTGAGAAACTTATGTCATCAGGGTCGGGTTATGAAAGAACTATTGCTTCATTAGCATTGAGAGCGGTGTTAAGTAAGATTAGTTCACTACCAAAACCCAACTTAGTGGTTTTTGATGAAATCTTTGGTAAAATCTCAAATGATAACTTGGATATGGTTGGAGAATTTTTTACTAAAATAAAGAACTATTTTGAGAAGATATTCGTTATTACCCATAATCCTTTAGTTAGTAATTGGGCGGATAATATTGTTAAAATCACGAAAGAGAATAACATCAGTAGTGTAAAACAATAAAATGATTAAGCCCACCAAAAAAAAGGTGGGTTTTTTTGTTAGAATCAAAATTTGACTTATCTTTGTCTTCACAAAAAAAATAATAAAATATGAAGTACTTACTCAACGTTTTTATTCAACACGACAAACAAGAAATGTTCACACATAGTCTTGCAACTGAAATTAGAGATTCAATACCTGTGGGTAACTCAATCAAATATTTTTATGGTGAACAAACAATTTTGATTACCTTTGAAACCAAGTTAGGATTTGATAAGGTTAAAAATTTATTTGACGCAATCTTGGCTGATTTATCCATAACTTTTATCCTCACCCCAATAAAACCTGACAAAATGTCATATTGGTTTCCAAAAGAGTATGAACAACATCTATTTGGTACGGATTTGTGTAAGACAAATGATGAGTACACAGAGGAAGAACAAAAAATGGTTCAAGATGCAATGTATATGAGTATGGATGAACCCATTGATGAATTAAAAATGGAAAGAATATCAATTGACATTAAGAAAAAATTATTCGGTGAACCAAAAATACCAACTTTGGATGAACTTTTGGATAAGATTAATGTTAGTGGTATGAGTTCACTTACAGCTGATGAAAAAAATTTGTTAACACAATATTCAAAATAAAATGAAAGAAAAAAATTCAGGTATTCCAATCAATCAAGAAGAAATCCAATCTTATCTTAAAGACATAAGAAAGAAAAAGGTAATGACCCCAGAGAGGGAGAAACAACTATCAGAACTAATGAAGTCTGACACCTTGACTCTTGAAGAAAGGGAAAAAGTAAACAAAGAACTATTGGAGGGTAATCTACGATTTGTAATTACCGTGGCCAAACAATACCAAAATCAAGGATTGGATTTACCTGACCTTATCGCTGAAGGTAATCTTGGTCTTATGAAAGCCATCAAAAACTTTGATTGGAACAAAGACCTACGTTTTATATCTTATGCGGTATGGTGGGTTAAACAATCAATCCTTCAAAGTTTGAATGATAATGCAAGAACAATTCGACTCCCAGTTAATGTTGTTCAAGATTTACATAGGGCTAAAAAAGAAGTTGATAAAAGAGGGGGTGAACTAGATGAAAGATTTGTTGGTTTACCATCAATGATTGACCTTGATATGGACATCAATGAAGAAGGTGACACACTATTCGATGTGTTGAAGAATGATGATGCGGATATGCCTGATGAATCATTTAATACGAAAGATATCCTTAAAACCAAATTACTTGGATTGTTGACTTGTTTGGATGAACGCGAGAAAACCATTATTGAAGATTATTTTGGTCTTACAGGTTCACCAAGAACATTGGAAGATATTGGTGGGGACTTTAATCTTACGAAAGAAAGAGTACGTCAAATAAAAGAAAAATCATTGAGAAAGTTGAGAAACTTATCTAGTGATTTATTTGAATGGATGTAATGTTCACGGAACGTTAACAATAAAAAAATAAACAATATTTATTAAATAAAAAAATATGAAAAAAGTAATAGATTTTATTGAAAAATATGGATTAATAATTTTGGTTGTCTTAATCGTAACCAGCACTTGTTCTAGTAATATGAGTAAACGAAGAAGTGAGAAAAAAATAAGTGACCAATTTGATAGTTTGAAAACTGAAATAAAAACTTTGAAGAATGAGTTGAAAAAAGAAATCAAAGTTGAAGGATTGAAAGCTGAAAAAAGAATGATTCAAGCGAGTGATAGAAAGATTATGGACTTGCAAAGACAAATTGAAATTGATAAAGAACTGAAGACACTAGATAAATGAATAACCTATTAACCTGGATTAAAGAAAACCCCATTCGTTCAATGTTTCTTGTACCCATATTTTTGGTTGCGGGAATATCAATATCTCACGTTGTTGCGTGGTATGATATAACAAACCCATTCAGTTGGGCAATTTATCTATCAGTAGCAATTGAGATTGGTGCCATAACAGCACTGATTGCCGCCACACAGAAGATTAAAGGTGGGGTGTGGTTTATGTTCGGATTGGTAACATTCGTTCAAATGGTGGGAAATATATTCTATTCATATAAAGAGATTGACCCAACTGGAGATTTGTTTAAAGCGTGGGTTGAACTTACATCTCCAATCTTTGAATTGTTTGGAACAGAACCAACGGATATAATATCACATAAAAGATGGTTGGCAATATTGGGTGGAGGATTACTTCCAATTATATCTTTGACTTCATTACACTTCTTTGTAAAATATGAAAAACCACAAGAAGAGATTATTGAAAACGATAGAGATTTGGAAATTGTTTCATTAATGGATTTGGAGACTTTAGAGAAAGAAGAACAAAAAGAAGTTGAAAAACCAAAAACTAAAAAAGGTAGAAAGAAAAAAGAAGTTGTTGAAGAACCTCAATTATTAAATGAAGAAAAAGAAGTTAAAATGATTGATGATTGGTTAGACCAATATGGTAACCCAGCAATTACTGAGAAAGTATTAAAAGAGTCGGAAAAAATTGAAAATGAAAAAGTTGAAGAAGAAATAGTCCCAATACCTCTTGAACCAAAAATAGAACAACCACCTATACGTCCATCAAAATTGACATACACCAAACCAAATGTTTCAATAGATAGATTATGATTGACATAATCAAATATGGGGACTTTAAACCTTTGGGGAAACAAAAGAAGAAACACCAAATAATTCTCACACATACAGGAAGAAATGTGGAGAATTATTTGGCTTCTTTACGTTATAGGTACAATGGAAAATATGATAGAATTCCAAATTATGTAATTAAAAAAGATGGAACAATAATTAAACTTCTTGAGAATATTGAACACACAAATTATTACAAAAAGATTAATGTAAATCGAAATGGTATTTTTATATGTTTGGAAAATTTAGGATGGCTTGAAAAACAACCATTAAAAGACTATTACATTAATTGGATAGGAGATATTTATAAGGGTGAGGTATTTGAGAGGAAATGGAGAGATTATTTCTTTTGGGATAAATACACTAACGAACAGATTGATAGTTTAACAATACTTTGTAAAACTATAATCAAGGAAAAAAGAATGAGTAAAGACATAATAGGTCATAATACAAAGGTTAGAAATGTTGAATTGTTTGAAGGAATAGTAACTAGAAGTAATTTTGATTCAAACATAACTGATGTAAGTCCCGCCTTTGATTTTGAAAAATTTAGAAAAAAAATAGAAAATGAGTAACAAACACGATGAAATAAAAAATTTAATAAAGGCATCAAGAAATATGTTGTCTAATAAAAATACAATTTCTGAAAACTTAGAAATTAAAAAACAATATAATATTATATCAGAACAAGGTGTTGTTCCAACATCAGGTAATATAACTAAAAAAATTAATGTTGGTCAAGCAATAGAAGATGAAATTGAAACTGATGAAGAAGGTACAAAAAAATCATCAAGAGATAAAAAACAATCTTTTAGAATATCTGGTGGTATTTTAGTTCTTCATGGTAAAAAACAATCCGAACTAGAATTAACTACTGATGAAAAAATTGCATTCCAAGAAACTATGAATGAATTTGTATCTGAGGTATCTGATTTAGCTGAGTTTAATCAGTTGAATGTATATCCAAATACTGTTGAATGGTCAGGTAAAATTTTGGAATTCAATGTTGATTTTATTTTTATGATTGGTGAAGAAAATGGAATTTACATCAAAGGTGATATGATAAATACTGATGATGATTTCTTAGAGTTTGTACAAAAGTTAAAATCCTATTATGAGAAATTCAAATCAAAATGGGCTAAAGTTTTAGGAAGTCGTAAATTAACAAAAGTATCTTAATATGAATTTAAACGTTGATTTAGCTAAAAAAATAAATAATATGATTGGTACTGAAATCGGCAATACTGCGGATTCGGGAGAATTTTTGAAATCAATGAATAATATTTCATCAAGTCTTGAACAAAAGGAAGAAACTATTATAAAGAAAAAAATAAAAAAATCAGACATCATAAATCAATTATCTAATACTAAAACTAAAATGGATAAACCAATTGGTAAACTATTTTCAATGGGAAAGAAAGGTGAAACTAAGGAAGCAACTGGCGCTGGAAGTGCTGGTGGATTCGCGCCCTCTTTGTCAGGTGAAATGAAAGAGAAATGGTCTCAGAAATATAAAGATTCAATCAATTGTGATAACCCAAAAGGTTTCAGTCAGAGAGCTCATTGTGCTGGAAAGAAAAAGAAATTGAAAGAGGATGAAACATTGGAGAAAGAAAAAAGTGATAAAAAAGAATTCAAAGAGGCTACAGGTTCAGGTTCAGCTGGAGCTTATGTAACTCCTGCAGCTTGGGCTAAATCAACTAGTAAAAAAGATTGGAGAGGTAAGAGTAAAACTTTATTTCCTGGTGGAAAATTTGTCCAAGTAAAAAGTAAATGTAAAAAATTCCCATATTGTAATCAAGGTGATATAAAGGCACTTAAGTTAACAAATGAAGAATCTATGAATAAAATTGTCAAAGATTTAAGTAAAAAACATAACGTTAGCGAAGAAACAATTAAAGGTATTTTGAGAAAAGATTATTTCAAACACAAATAAAGATATTTATATTAAAAACTTAAAATGAAAAATTCAGAACAATACTTAAAAAGATTATTAAGAAAATCTATCAATGAAACTTTGGAAGAAAAAGCTGATAAATTGATGGGTAAAATAAAAGGATATGAAATGGGTGAAGGTTTTGATTCACCTGAAATAAAATCAATGAGAGGTGGTAAAGATTTCAATCCTGATGAATTTAAAAAAATTAGATTTCCTCGTGAAAAGTTCAAAGGATTTGATGACGATTCAATGACTCAAGATGAATTTGATTATAGAGAATCAATGAGAGATTTTGAAGATGAATATGACCAAGAACAAATGCGAAAAGAATTGTCCCCTGAAGAAGAACCATATATCAAAGATGATGAAGAAGTTGAGGATGATTTAAGTTGGTTAGATGATGATGATGATGATGATGAAGACGATGACGATGATATGGATACTGAATTTGGAGGTGGTGATATGGAAACTATCATGGAAGGTGAAATGTGTGAACAATGTGGTTCAGGTAGTATAAGAGAAGGAGAGTGTAATGAATGTGGTTATAGAAGAATGGATGAAGACATATATGATGAATCTGAAGATTGGGGCAAAGGTACTCAAGACTTTGACTATGTTCAAGCTGAAGATGAAGAAAGAACGGAAGAAAATGATGATATTCTTGAGGGATATTGTAGTAAAAGTAGTCATAAATATGACGCACGTAGATGTCAAATACATAAAGAAATGATGAAAGAAGAAATCAATGAAAAATTACATGGAAAACAACATAAATTAGATAAAAATAAAAATGGTAAAATTGATTCAGGAGATTTCAAACTTTTACGTAAGAAAAAACAAAAATCTGAAGTTGATGAGGAAGAGATGGAAGAAGGTAATAAATTTACTGGTATGTTAGCCAAAGCTCGTAAAGGTGATAAATTTACATTAGATGGTAAAACTTATACTGATACCTCTGATTATGATATTAACGAAAGTATTGAATATCGTATAAAAGATAGTTCAGGTGATTTTATTAGACTTAATGAGAGTGAAATGGTTGATTTTATTGAAAACATTGTTAATGAACAGAAAACGAGATTAAAAGTTATGGGTAAACCAAAAGGATTAACAACATACGAAAAAGCTCATAAAGAATCTGGTAAAGAAAATGAAGAATATTTCAAGTCATTAAATAAGAAGATGAAAGACTATCTTAAAGATGGGTCAAAGGGTAAATATGAAATGGAACCAAAACATTTCCCTAAAGGTAATGGTGAATTGGCCAAAATGGATAAGAAAGCCTATAAAATGACTGATGACCTTGAAGACTTCAACTACGAAATTGCTGGACAAAACTTCCCCATTCCTGATGCTATAGATTATAATGAAGAATGGATGGATAAATTGTTCCAAGGTGATTCTATGACAGGTAATGCACCAGGTGGTAATGCTTTAGATTCTGAAACTAATAAGAGATTCAATAAGATGAGAAAGAAAAACACTCTTAAGAAAATCAAAGACCAATCATACAAAAGAGTACCACAACCAGTCTTCAATGAAAAACCAGGTAATGATACTGGAAAAGGTTTAGGTTTAAAACTTGAAACTGTTGAAACTAAAAAAGTTATTAAATTGAATGAAGAGTTTGATAGAATTAAAAATTTATTTTCATACGATAGAAAAACTCAATAATATACATTCTGAATTTTATTATTATCATTTCTCCATAAGTTTATTCTTATGGAGAATTTTTTTAATTATATATCAAAACCTATTCCTTCTGAGGATTTGGAAATATGGTTCAGGGTAAATAACATTATTCCTGAAAAAATGGATTTGTTTTCTGATTTTTGTCAGTCACTAACTATGTTAATTCTTGAAACTTATTTAGGTGAACAAAAAGATAGAAATGAAACCAAAATACATCTATCATCTGAAGACAATTCAAAACATTTAGAATGGTGTTTAAATAAAACAATAGATAATTTCCAAAAAGAGGGTATAAAATTTAACAAAAAAGGTGAACACATAGATTACTTCAAAAGTTTTTATAATGATGTCTTCTATAATCAGAAAGAAGAAAAAGTAAAAAACTCAATTAAAACATTTTTTAAACAAATATTTGACATAGATACACCATTTTCAAAATCTGATTTGGATATAGTATTATTATTATACAAAAAATTGGATAAGAATATGTCAATTTAACGTTTTTGTATTTACAAACAAAAAAAATAAAATTAAACTTATAAAAAAAATAAACAAATGGATACACTAGAAAAAATCAAAATCTTAACTGAAGAACTATCAGTAGACACTACAAAATTTTTCAAAGGGAATAATAGTGCTGGAACTAGAGCAAGAAAATTGGCTCAAGAATTAAAAAATGAGTTACAAAACCTTAGAAATGAAATTTTGAAAGAAAGAAACAAACCAGAAAATGTTTAGTTTAGATAGTTTATTTTTGTTCGTTTTTATCTTCTCAATTCTAACAATAGTTAGAACTTGTGTAAGGTTTATTAGCTCTCTATTCCAAAATCCACCACAAAGGTTCATTTTAAACAATAGAGAGCTATTATTTTTGGGGTTTGCCATATCATACATTATAACATATCTAATAAAATTATGAGTTTATATAAAGAATTTTCAACATTATTCCCTTATTTACAATCCGTAAGAAAAATTGAAAACTATCTATCATTTGATATTAGTTTCCCTAACACTTGGAAATTACCCAAAAAATATGTGGATGAGAACAGGATTATGGAACAACAAAGTAATATACAAGATGAAAGATTGTTCTCATATGTGAGTGAAATAACTGAAAGTGAAATTGAACGTGTTTACCATAATCTATGTGGTATCATAAAATACAATAAAGAAAGAGAAGAAAAAGATAAATTGTTTGAAAGTAAAGTTGAAGAACTTAAAAAACTTTTTGAGAAACAAAATTTGGAAAAACTTAAAAGTCTATATTTTGATATAAATGAACCAAAACAGAAAGTAACACTTGAAGATGATGAAGAACCAATCGACACAGACAAAATGGCTTGAGAAAGAAATACTCAAGGATGAAGTTGAATTAATAAAAGAAAAGAATGACTTTATTAATGAAATTAGAAAATTTAATAAAGAAGATATTGTACCTAAAAAACCGAAAAAACTAACACTATGGCAACGAATAAAGAAAGTATTAATGGGATAATCGAAAAATTGGCATTAATATCTGAAGGTTTGGGTGATATATTACCCAACGCCAAAGTTGCCGTGGTATATTCACTTAGTAATTATGATTTTACTTTTATGAAAGCACAAGTGAATGATTTTACAGATAATGATAAATTTAAAATAGACATTTCTGGTACTGAATTCATCTTTTTGAAAGATGAGCTGTTGAATACCTCTGAAGGTAATCAATAGGAAAACCCTCCTCAACTAATAATTTATAAAGATATTTTCTATGGATTGTTGAGTAATCATTAACAATAATACAATCCTTTTTTCCTTGTTTAGTAAGTTCCTGATGTAAGCTTTCAGTAAACCTAAGACCATCTAATTCTGATTTAAATGTAAATAAATTAATTACATCATCATTTTGAACTATAATTTTATTATTCAATTTAGATACTTGTTTTAAACCAGGACCTTTAAGATATTTGGTTATGAAATATTTTGTATTAATTTTCTGTTTTGTTCTATAATCCAAAAATAACTCCTCCAACTTGTATTCTTGAATTTTTAATATATTGAAGTTTTCATCATCAATTTCCACTTTAATATTTCTACCAAGATTATCTTTGATATAAATTTGGTTATTGTTTTTTTTACCAAATTCTAACAAACCTAGTTCAAAAATACATTCTTTACCATTCTCAGTCCTTTTTTCAAAAATTACTTCAGAACTTTCTTTTATCAAAGAATCGTATTTCTTTTTGGCCTTATCCAAGGTCAAAAATTTCTTGATTATTCTTTGTTTTTCTTTATTTTTGAAAAGTACTATTTGATAATTCATAATTCTTAAAATAAATAATATTAATATCTAAGTAAAGTATGGAAAACTTATATGAAGTTTTGGGTGTGAATGAAACTTCCACTTCCGATGAAATAAAGAAAGCTTATAGAAAATTGGCAATGGAACATCATCCTGATAAAGGAGGAGATGAAGAAAAATTTAAAAAAATTTCAGAAGCTTATGATACTTTGGGTGATGAAAATAAAAGAACTCAATATGATAACCAAAGAAAAAATCCATTTGGTAATATGGGTGGAGTGGGTAGTATGTTTGAAGAATTCTTTAATGGTGGATTCCATCACCAAAGAAAAACTAATGCCCCTGAAAAAGTAATTAATTTGGAAATTGGTGCTATTGAATCATACTTGGGTGTGGAAAAAATAATTAATTTTGATAGAAAAATTAAATGTGAACCTTGTAATGGTAGAGGTGGTGAAAAAGTTAAATGTCATGGTTGTAATGGAACAGGATTTAGTGTTATAACTATGGGGTCTGGTTTATTTAAACAAATAATGAGACAAGCCTGTAATGTCTGTAGAGGAAGTGGTGAGTTATTTAAGAAAGTTTGTAACACTTGTGGTGGGTCAACAACCAATACAATAAAAGAATCTGTTAAAGTTAAAATACCACACGGAATTGGTGATGGACAATTTATGAGATTACATAACTATGGTGACTTCTACAATAATAGTTATGGTAATTTGGTTATAAGATTGTTTGTTGTCCCTGAAAACAATTTTGAGAAGAGAGAAAACGATTTAGTTTATCACGCATATATGAATTTGGAACAAATCCAAATGGATAGTTTGGATATACCTCACCCAAATGGAACAATATCAATTAAACTACCAAATGAAATTGATACAACAAAACCTTTAAGAGTTAGATACAAGGGATATAAATCAACTGAACAACATTCAAATGATAAGGGGGATTTAATTATCAGTTTACACGTAAAGTTTACAAGAAAATAGAAATCAAATTCTGTATCAGAATTATAGTACCATAAATTGAAGTACCCAAAATAAATAAGGATAATACACCTAAACCAATTTGGGTATTACTCAAACCTTTTTTACAAGAATTACAACTTTTTTCTTTTTTCATATTAGTTTTTAAGGTAAAAATATTATCTTTGTTTAAATAATCAACAATTTAATTTAATTCTGATATTTATATAAAAAAAATTGAAATGAAATTTAATTCCGTTCTAAAAAAACTAATACTTGAAAACTCAAGATTTAAGGTATTATATGATAAAATGGTTATTCCATCTCAAAAGGCTTTAGAAAAAAATCCAAATGCAAAAGGATTGATGGCCTTTGATGTATTAAAACAAATTATATTTGCCGACCCAGATACTAAAGCTCCTGAAAATTTTGATATTGAAGGTGCTAACATTGATGAAATGGACACTGTTAAAGTTGGTAAATATTCACAATGGATATTGAAACAATTTGTTATTCCTAATTTACCTGAAGAAGAAAAAAATTTAGACCCACAATCCAAAGAATATAAAGAAGCTATAAAAAGATATAGAGCATTATTTTTGGAAGATTTGTTCAAAATCAAAGAACGATTGGAATTTTACGAAAAAGTAAAACAATATTTACCTCAAGAACAAAGAGATATTAATAAATTGACTTCAGACCAATTGAAGTATATTTTTGCTAATTTTAAACTTCCTGAGAAGAAACAAAAAGAAATTGAAAAGAAACAAGCAAGACAAACAAGAGAAGGTTTCAAACATGCTGGTGGTAAAATTATCTTTGAGGGGAATGATTGGGTTCTAATCAAAATAGAAGGTAATAATCCAACTAGTAAAGATGCAGCCATTTATTATGGTGGATTTAAAGATTATAGAAATGGTGAATCTGATTGGTGTACTTCAGGACCTGGATTAAGTTTTTTTGAGGGATATATTAAAAACGGACCTCTCTATGTTATTTTTCCACAAAATGATAATGGTGAAGTTGGGTCAAGAACAGGATTACCAAAAGAAAGATATCAGTTCCATTTCCCATCAAATCAATTTATGGATAGACATGACAAACAAATTGATTTAGTTTCATTTTTAAGTCAAAAAGCACCAGAACTAAAAGAACAATTCAAGAGTGAATTTGCGAGAGGTTTAGTTACTGATGGTGGAAAAAAAGTTGAAATTTCATATCCTAATAGTTCTGCAGGTAAATATGTTGCAATATATGGTTTTGATGACTTGTTTGAGAATTTACCAGCAGATATTGAAACATTGAAAATTATCAATACAAGTAATTCATCAATTTCATTAGAGTTGCCAAAATCAATTGGGCGATTCAATAAATTAACAGCATTGGTTTTACAAAATATGGTTAAGAGTATTCCGAATGAAGTTGGGAATATATCAACATTAGAATTTTTATCTTTACCTGATAATAAAAATCTTGTATCTTTACCTGAGAATTTAGCCGATTTAGAGTATCTATCATTTATCAATATTAAAGGAACTAGTCCAAATCTTGAAATACCTGAAAGATTAAAAGAAAAAATGGTAGACCAAAAAGATGGATTTTATTATGTAATGTAACCCCCAAAATTTACAATTATGAACATCGATGTTGAAATATACATTAAGAATTTTATAAACTTCTTTGAGAATAATCCAAATGAACTACTTGAGTTAATTGGTGACACACTCAAAGAAGTTTTTTATGATAAAGTAAAAGAACAATGTTATAAAAACCATGATAATGGTGATGAGATAACATTAACACAAAAACAACTGATTGACATTGTTGTTAAAATTAAGAAAGGAAAACCTAATATAAATGTACTCCTTACCAATGGGGTTTTCCAACAAACAAAATTCGGATTAATTTCTTTGAATTAAATTTGGAAATTATAAAATGAGTTTGTAATTTTGACCCATCGTTAACAAATAAGAATACAAGCTATGACAAAAGGACAAAAATTTGAAGCGGTAAGAGATACTGATTTTTTGTATACTCGTAAATTAGGTGGAGGTCTTTTGGGCAGAAAAGTCAAAAAAGGTGATGTTGTTACTTTTTTGACCGAAGAAATGAGTTTTGGCACTCGTATGGTTAGTTGTTATGAATTACTATTATGTATGACCAAAAATGAGTTCATAAGTAATTTTAAGGCAATCTAAAAAATCTCATCCAAACTTTGGAAATTAGAAAAGTAGTTTGTAATTTTGACCCATCGTTAACCAATAAAAATATAACAATATTAAATATGGGAAATAAAAAATTAACAACAGAAGAAGCAACAAAAATGTTGTTGGAAGTAAATTTGAGTAATAAGTATGACAGATTGAAAACTCTCTATCAATATGTGAAAGGTGGTTGGATAGACCAACAACAATTTTGTGTATTAATTGAAGATGTATTTGGTTTAAAAATTTAATTACCTCTAAAAAAAATCTCATCCAAAGTTTGGAAATTAGAAATTTAATCCGTAATTTTGTACCTATCAATTATTCACCAATAAAAATATAACAATATGACAATCCAAGAAATTAAGTCTATCGCCCCAGCAGTATTCACAACTTCAGCTGACCCTAAGATGTCTAAAAGATATTCATTCGTACCAACGATTGATATTATGGAGAAATTCACCAACGAGGGTTGGGAGCTTAAATCCGTAAAACAAAATGGTACTGGTCTTTATGGTGTGCACGAATTGAGATTTAGAAATGGTGAACTACCTGCGGTTGGAGACACCTTGGTTGAAGCCATTGTTAGAAACTCACATAATGGTATGACCACTCTATCTGTAAGTGCTGGACTACACCGATTAGTTTGTTCTAATGGTTTGACTGTACCCACTTCTACAGCTGAACAATTCAATGTGAGACATATGGGATTTGACTCAGAAGAAGTCAAAAGATTGACCGAGAGTTTTGCAACGAAACTCCCCATCATACAAAACTCAGTTGATAAGATGATGGATAGAATGTTGACCGAAGGTGAGAAAATCGACTTTGCAAAAAGTGCTTCAATCATCAAGTGGGGAATGGGTTCAGTACCATACCTTGATTATGAGGAATTGATTACTCCTCAAAGACTTGGAGACAACAACGATGACCTTTGGACAACATTCAATATCCTTCAGGAGAGATTTGTTAGAGGTGGTCTTGAGTACAGAAGTCAAACTGGTCGTAAGACATCCCTAAAAGGTTTGAAAAACATTATGGCGACAAACCAAATGAACACCAAACTTTGGGAATTGGCCGAAACATTTGTCTACTAAAATTAAAATTGGGGAGTTTACACTCCCCATTTTTTTTATTATAGTTAGGAAAAAAATATATGGAAACTTTATTTGATTTTATAAAGATAAGCAAAGGTGTTGTAATACACAAAGATGTGTGTGAGTTAAGTGAAGAAGAAATTCTAGGTCATCATAGTTCAGATGACTCTGATTTGGGTTTCTATCTATATAAAAACCGAAATATGTTTAGACACGAATATGATGTCTCAAGTAGAAGTTTTGGTGATGAAACTTATAGTGAAAACAAAAAAAACATTTTAGCTAGAGTTAGTTTTGATAAGATACGTTTGATGGTCACAAAAACTGATGAAAAAGTTTCATTGAAATATTTTACATATAACTTAAATAAAAATGTTGGGGTTAAGTTTTTCACAAAAAACACAACCTGTCAATTCATTACGTTTAATTTTAAAACCAACACAAAATATACTGGTACTATAATAAATCATCATAAGAAAAGATGTGGAAAAAGTTTCTCAAAAAACAAATGGAATCATAAAAGTTTAAAAAATTTTTCCGTACTTATATCTTCAGCATTAAGACAATTAAAGTCGGATAATTTTGATGATTTACATAATTGGCAACTTGAAATTAATAGAGCTTTTGAAATATTCTTTAACAATATACCAGGATTAGATAATTCCATAAAAGACCCAGACGATAGATTATATAAAAAATATTTGGATGGACATAACATTAAAACACCAAACAATTGGATGTGTTTTGAGAGAACTTATCCCCAGATTACATTAAAGGACTTTAGAAAGCACAAAAACAAGTTTGTAGACACTTATATGGCATTCAATGAACTAAGTGGTGATAAGATAAAAAGAGTTCTCCATATGGTCAATTCAACGTCAGGTGTTCTTATGTTTAGATTTGCTTTAAGACTATTTGGGAATGATTTTATATTATCACAAAATGATGAAATAATTAAAAACATTATTGAATCAAATTGTAATTCCAATTTACAAGGATGGAATATACTTTGGCATCTTAAAAATTTTACCAAGAGAGAAATCAAAAATTGTTTTGAGGTTTTTAAGATGGTTTTGATTGGTGAAATAAATTTTAGCACATTTATAGACCACGTAATGACCAAGAATAGATTACATAATTTAGAACCAGTAAGTTGGCAATCAAACACATATGAAAAATTTATGGAAGAACATTTTGAATGGTCAGAGAAATTTGGTTCATATCAAACCGCAACATATAATAGATATTACAATGAAGAATTCAAAAAAATTATAGAAGAACCAATATTAGGATATCACCCAGTCATACTAGTTAATAATAAAGAATATAACGTTGAAAGTTTTATCCAATCAAACTGTGTTAGAACTTATGCAAGTAGACCAGAATCAATTATAATATCAATAATAAGAATGGAAGATAAAGAACGAGCATCAGTTGAATATAGAATAACTGGGGACAATGATGATATTAATTTAATCAGAGTTCAATCACTAGGCAGATTCAATAAAGTTTTGGATGTTAGTTGGGATGAAATATTAAAAGTATTGGATAATAGAGTTGAATATTGTTTAATAAATGATATTTTTAAATTACCCACCTTTGAAGTTAATTTCGGTAAAAAAACATTGTATAGTGAATTGGAGTTTAGAGATAGTCTTGAATATGCAATGAGACCAGGACAGAGGGGAATAAAAACAATTAATAAAGCCTTATATTTTTCTAATAGAGAAATTTATGATATTAAAGGAACAAAATTACCAACATTAGAAATTGATGAAACACCATTCTAAAATACAAGATATTTTTAAAGAAAGATACAAACAAATACCATCTTCTTTATATATAAAAAATGAAAAAATATCCAAAGAAAACTTGGATAAATTTTTAAGTAAATCTCATTTAATATTTACCAATAAGAAAGTTATTGATAACAAAATAGTTGAATTTGAAAAATTGGTTGAATATGACCCAAGTGGAATTCTTATTTACATAGAAGAAGGTATTGATATATTTATTTTTACCACAACAGATAGATTGAATGTTGCGGAGTTTACATTACATAATTTAATAAAACTTAACAAATAAAATGGTTTTTTATACTACTTGGTGATATTTATAATAAACACTATGTCGTATGGAAAATGGAAAAATTTATAAGATAACAAATACCGAAAATAATAGTTTGTATATTGGTTGTACGATAAACACCCTAAAACATAGATTTGAAGAACATTGTTATCGTTGTTTAAAAACAAATATTAATACTAAATTATGTAATAGTATTAGGAAGTATGGTGTTGAGAAGTTTACTATTGAATTGATTGATGAATGTTCTTTGGAAAAAATTTATGAGAGGGAAGTAGAACTGATTAAAGAATACAATTCATTTGAAAATGGATTAAACTCTACACTTGGTGGTGAAGGTTGTTTGGGTTATAAACATTCACCAGAAATTAGAGTGAAAATCTCTGAAGCAGTTAAAAATGGAAAGTCTCATAAAGGAAAAACTTATGATGAAATTTATGGGGATAGAGTTGAAGAAGAAAAAATTAAAAGAAAAGAAAAAGTTAAAAATTATTGGGATAATATCTCAGAAGAGGATAAAAAACAAAGATTGTTAAGTCTAAAAAATTCTGTTAGAAAAAATGCTAAATATAGTATAGAAACTATACAAAGTATAAAAAAACTTATCAGTGAGAATGTTAAATCAAGTGAAATACATAAACAACACCCCAATGTAAATATAAAAGTTATTTATAGTATTAAATCGGGGAAAAGATGGAAAGATTAAAAATTAAAAAAAATGGAAATTACAGGAGAAGAATTAAAAACTAAAATTGAGGCTGGAGAACAAGTTATTGTTGACTTTTTCGCTAATTTTTGCGGCCCGTGTAAGATATATAAACCTACCTTTGAGAAAGTTGCGGAATCTTCAAGTATTCAAATGTACACAATGAATGTGGAAGAGAACCCAGAATATGCAGTTCAATTGGGTATTAGGGCAGTACCAACAACTAAACTTTTCAGTAATGGTGTAGAAATGTTTTCAAAACCAGGTATGTTATCTGAGAATGAATTAAAATCAATAATCAACAATGTCATCAATGGATAATAAGTTAGTCATATTATATACGATGAAGGGATGTCCCCATTGTACAGACTTCAAAGATATGTTAAAAGAAAATAACATTGAATTCTATGATAGGGATATAAATGAATACTCGGATGAATTTGATATGTTTGTTGAAATAACAGGAAAAGATTATGTTCCATCATTTATGTTGGTGGATGAGAGTGAAAGTGATGAACCAATACCAATGTTATTTGCGCCGGAAGTTGATTTCAATGAATTGAATGAAGGATTGGAAATAATCAAAAAATTTATTTTGTAATAAAAAATGTCCCCAAATATAGGGGACATTTTCATTTAAAATAATATCAAATCTTTTATTCTATCTTTAACCAACCAAGGTTTTGAATCTAGTTGGTTTTTTATATCACTATCAATATTAAATTCATTTAAGTATTCGTTTGAGAATTTATTTAAATTAAAATCGAATACATCCAACACCAACGATTTAATATCTTTATTTGAATAAATTGAATCGCAAATAATATCAATATTTAAATCATCTTCAACCACATCGGTTGTATATTTGAATAATATCTCATCTGTGACCAAAATATCAAAAAGATGATTACAGACATACTCACCATAATAAAACTCTCTCCTACCAAGATTTAGACTATAACCATAAGGGAATGATGAAGAGACAGACATAAAGTTTGTTGAATTAAAGATATTCAACTTGTCAGGTAAGAATGGAGAATAGAATTCAAGTTCAAGTTTGTTTGTATAATTGATGTTATTTAAAAATTCTTTGTTATATTCACTTGTTTGTCTATTAACTTCTTTAATGACTTCTTTGTGGTATATTGGTCTATCACTTTTATAATATGTGAAATAATATTGATTTGGACTAATTGGCTCTCGATAATCAATTAAGTCAATAATACTGAGACTTTTTAGATTAAGAAAATCAAATAGTTTTTTGTTTTCTTCAATGAATTCATCTCTGAGTTTATTTAAGTCTATAACAACATCGGATGATGTTGAACCATAAACAACCAAAAAGGATTTAAAATCAATAACTTGGAAACGTGATTTATGGATTGGGTTAATGTTTTTTATTATATAATCCGCAAAGAGATTAACCAATCCCTCTTTTGATAATGTGTTAATGTATTTCATAATTTTTTATTCAATTTATATGTAAAAAAAATCATACATTAAATAGTTAAATGAAAAAAGGAATACGGATAATCTGTCTATTTATGTGTAAACAAATTTTTTATAAAAATTATGAAAAAAATTATTTTAACTGAATCACAAATCAAAAGTATGATTCGAATGATATTGGAAAATATTGAAGGAGATAATGATATTGATGAATTAAAACGTATTGCAATAGAACACACGTATAATTCAACACCAGTTAATGAATATGGTTCATTAGAGGATTATATGGATTATGTGAACAATTATTATGAAGATTATTATCTTACAAAACATTCAAGTCCAAGTGATGATATTTTAACAACTGATATTAAAACCCCAGAACAAATGGGACAAAAGAAATACAATAGTGTAGATGGTTTTTTTGTTACAAAAGATTTGAATCTATACTCACATTCATCTTGGGGTAAACAAGGAAAGTCAAATAACTATTATGTTATGATACCCAAAAACCTAAATTTCCTTGAAACCGATTATAATTTTAGTAATATCCCTAATTTTTATGATGACTTTAAATTTGAAGGAGTTATGAGTTTGTTTAAATACAATGGGGATAAAGTTAGAGAATTGGGTTATGATGTAATTGTTCCTGATGGTGGAAAGAATGAATTGATTGTGGTTAATCCTGAAGATTTAATTGTTTTAGGTTCAACCAAAGATATTGAACAATGGTTAAGTAACAAATAAAAAAGGGACATACAATGTCCCCTCCAAAATCGTACCTACCCTTCAGTGGATTTATTTCTTTTTATAGTACTTCTCAACAACTTTCTTGATTGATTCTTGAATGTTGTTATTAGTCACCTGTCTTGGACCTGGTGTATTAGGTGCAGGTGTAGTTGAAGGGGCTGGTTGACTTTGTGGTTTGTTTTTGCATCCGCACGACATAGTAATGTGTTTTAATTGTTTATGATTCCGAATCCGTGTTTGTAACAAGTTTTTCTTAATGTGTCCTTTAATTTGTTACCATTATCGACCATTTTATTTCTTAGACAAACTGAAAGTTTAGCTCTAACATTTCTTTCACTTCCAGTTGTAAATCCATTTTCTAATAAATATTTAGCACCATCTTTTAAGTTATCAAATATTCTTCGTTCCCCATTTTCTAAGTTAATAAGAAAAAAACTTTTGAAGTTACCATTTTTTTCTTGATTGTACTTTGATAATTTAAGTTTAACCTTTTCAGTTAAAACATTTCTTCTAGAATCACTAACCAATGCTAAATTGTAACCAAAATCCATTTCGTAGGATTTATATTCATTAATATAATGATTTTCTCTTGAAATTAAATCTTTTTCTTCACAATACTCCAATATTTCAAATGTGAAATTATCATCTCCATTTTTATTAAATGATTTTTGTAGATAAATGTTATCGTGAATACCTTTTTTTAACATCCAAAAATGTTTATATTGTCGGTTAGAAAGGTTTATTGAACTTCCGATATAAACTTTATTATTTGTTTTGTTTAATATTTTGTATATACCACAATTCATAAAAATCTATATATATAAATATCAAATAACAACTTAATAGTGTATTCTTGGACTATTTATTATATGTAAATAAAAATATATTTTAATTATATGAAAAAAATTATCATAGATAGTAAACAATTTGAGAAATTGGTAAAGGTTCTTAAAGAACAAGATGAAGAATATTACAAAATATCACCACAAGATTATTTGGATTTATTAAAATACGCATCATATAATCCCAAGGTTACTGGTATTAAAAAGTTTAAAGGTAAACCATTATACATTACAGGTAATTTGAAATTAATTGGGTCAGATAACACTATGACTAATTTGGGTAATGTTGCAATTGTTGATGGTGATTTGGATGTATCAGGTGTTCCACTTCAAACATTGGGAAATGTAAAAGTTATGGGTAGTTTGAACATAAGTAATACCAAAATATCAAGATTGGATGGTGTTTATGTTAAAGGATGGGTTCATGACTATGGAACACCAATTGCTGCGATGAGAATGAGAAGAGAAGAATTAAAGAAAATGGGAGAAGCTGAATCAAGGAGAGAAGATAATGATTGGGGATTAGATAATCCTGATATTGATGAAGAGGGATTGGCAGCAAATGCTTTATTTAACCATTTAGTTAGAGAGGGTAAATTAGATGAAATAGATGAAGAAACCATTACTGAAATTAAATCTAAAATGGAGGAATATGAAGATATTCAATACAGATATAAATCAATAAAAGACACAGCAACCAAAGAAGAATTAGAAAGTTTAGAAGATAAGAGTATTGATTTACTTAATGAAATTGAAGAACTAAAATCACAAGGTGCTGATGTATATTATATAATCCCAACAAATTATAAACCTTATGGAACATTATATAGTTTTGAGGTTACTGGATTGAGGGGTAAAGAATATATGGTTGGAACATATGACGATATGTATGATGCTGCAGTTGACTATCAAGAACAATTATTAGATGAAATTGGATTAAATGGGTTGTCTAATTATTTATTAATGGATAATATTGATAAAGAATCTATCAGAGAGTATATTGAGGAGTTTTATGAAAGGGATATAAGGGATTATCCTGAAGGATATTTTAGAAAACAAGATTTTGAACTAACTGATGAACAAGAGGAAAGAAAAGAACAATTGGAGAATCAGATAAGTGATTTGAAAGAACAATTGGAAAATACACAAGAGGAAGATGAAATTAATGATTTGGAACAACAAATAGATGAACTTCAAGATGAATTAGATAGTATTGTACCTGATGATGAACCAACAGAAGAAATGATTGAAGAAAAAGTAAGTAATTATGTTAGAAAAGCTATGGATAATCCAGTTCGTTGGTTAAAAGGTATGGATATGGAAGATAGTATTCATAGTTATGTTAATGTAAAAGGTGTTGCTGAAGATATTGTTGATAGTGATGGTATTGGAGTAATATCAAGTTATGATGGAACATATGATGATGTCTTTATTTCAGGACCTGATGGTACTAGATACAATTTTGTTGTTGTAAGAACAAATTAATTTATTTTTTAAAAAACTTTAGTTATATTTTTGATATGGGAAAAAATAAATTAAAGTTTGTGATGGACACAGATTGGATATTTGATGGAGTCATAGACGCAGAACAGAAACAATATGTTTTATTAGGTTATTTCCAAAAATTGAATAAACAATTGGAAGAAATGAAAGTCTATCCTATGTTTACTGAAATAACACTACATCTTGCTAATGTCCAAAACATCATCAAAAATAATAAAATATTATATACAGATAAGAAACTCACCAGTTATGATGATGAGTTAACTTTTATTGATTTAAAAACAAAAGATTTACCTCCACTCAAAGTCACCGAATTAAACGAACTCAAAACTATATTACAATATAGTTTATCCAAACTCCAAGATTACTTTGATATTATTAAATCAATATGGACAGTTGTTTATGATTCAATAGAAATAGTATCGATATATAATGAAGATAACATTGGTTCTAAGAAAGGTTATTTCTATACCAAATCTAGTCAAATAATAAAGATTTGGGAGTACAATATCAGAAAGTACAAGGGCTATGATAAGTTCAATATTGTAGAAAAATTTGGGGATGATTTATTAAAACATATACACTCATCCGATAATACACTACCAGCATTTTATCTTCATTGTGAAAAAGACATACCAATGGAAGAAACTTTAATTCCATTATTCAAGAGAAAGGTTATGTCATATGTATTACAGACAAAAAACTTAACAATAAGGTAATATTGAAATTTGGTTTTATTAACAAACTAAGATTATATATAATCAGTTAATAAACCAAAAAAATTATTTTATGAAAAAAGTTTTATTTTTATTCATTGTATTAGCAACAATTTTAACATCTTGTGGAACAAAAGATAAATGTGTTGATACAATATGTCCAAATGGACAAATTTGTGTTGATGGCACTTGTCAAGGTATATCAACAAATGTTATTATCACATCAAACATTACAACAAACACAACTTGGACATCCGACAACATCTATGAATTGGCTGGAAGAATTACCATCACAAATGGTGCAACACTCACAATTGAACCAGGAACGATTATTAAAGGACAAGCTGGTACAGGTTCAAATGCAACTGCCTTATTAGTATCAAGAGGTTCTAAATTAATCGCAGAAGGAACATCAAACCTACCAATCATCTTTACATCTGTTGCGGATGAAATCACATTGGAACAAGTAAGAAATGGTAACTTCGTAAGTCCAAATTTAGACCCAACTTCACAAGGTTTATGGGGAGGTGTGATTATTCTAGGTTATGCTCCAATATCAGCCTCAGCATCTGAAGTTCAAATTGAGGGAATACCAACGACTGATTTAAATGGTTTATATGGTGGTAATAATCCAAATGACAATTCTGGTGTATTAAAATATGTTTCGATTAGACACGGAGGTGCAAATATTGGAAATGGAAATGAAATCAATGGTTTAACATTGGGCGGTGTTGGTTCATCAACAATAGTTGAAAATATTGAAATTGTTGGAAACCAAGATGATGGTATTGAATTCTTTGGTGGTAATGTAAATGTTACTAATCTTATTGTTTGGTATTCAGGTGATGATGCAATTGATACTGACCAATCTTGGGGTGGAACATTAAATAATTTCATTGTAATATGTGGGAATGCCACAGACCACGCATTAGAAATTGATGGTCCTGAAGGTACTTATTTAGCTTCAAATACAATTAAAAATGGTTCAGTTAAAGGTAGTAGTGAAGCTGAATTGGGTGATTTTAGAGCTTGTCCAAGAGGAAGTTTTGAAAATATTTTCTTCTTTGATTTTCCAGACCCATCAATTAGTGGAAGAGGTGATTTATCAATATCAAATCCAACAAATTCTACATGTTCTATAGATAATTTAACTAACGGAGTTTTGACTTTTTCTAATTTACAAGTTATACTTCCTACAAATGTCTTATTGAGTAACGTGTTCAAAAATGGAACAAGTTCATATGCAACCAATGTAACTAATAGAAGTATTGGTGCAAACAAAACAATATTCAATTGGACTTGGTCGGAACAAGCAAATCAGTTATTAGAGTTTTAATCTAAACACAAACTTATTTAAAGGTTCTGACAAAAGTTAGAACCTTTTTTTATTTACTAAAATCTAATAATCATATGGAAAACCTTAAACTAAGAATGACTCTAACCGATGGAAAAGGTTGGAAAGAAACAAAAATTATTCAATTATCACACTACCTTTTAGAAAAAGAAAAGGGAAATAGTTTACTTGATGAAACCTTGGAAAAATTAATTGATAGTCAAAAGAATGTTGAAGATAATATTGAACAAAATAAAACAACTTATCAAAAATGGAGACCTTAATGAAAACTTGGGAAAATAAAGAAATGGTTAACCACCCCAGTCATTATGGGGGAGAACAAGACCCATATGAAGTCGTAAAAGTATGTGAGGCTTGGGGACTTGACAAAGATGCGTATCTATTCAATGTAGTTAAATATGTTGGAAGAGCTGGTAAAAAAGATAAAAATAAAGAAGTTGAAGACCTTAAAAAAGCTCTTTGGTATCTTAATAGAAAAATTGAAAACCTACAGAAGTAAATGAACGTACTGAGTCTTTTTGATGGGATGAGTTGTGGACAAATCGCATTGAATCGTGTTGGGATTAAATATGAAAATTATTATGCTTCTGAGGTAGATAAACATAGTATCAAAGTAACCCAACACAACTATCCTAACACGATTCAATTGGGAGATATTACACAAATAAATGGAAGTGATTTACCAACAATTACATTGATGTGTGGTGGGTCACCCTGTCAAAATCTTTCATTTGCTGGTAAAATGAAAGGGATGTCAACAAAAGAAGATATTGAAATATTAACATTAGAACAGTATCTTAAATTAAAAGATGAAGGTTTTGAATTTCAAGGACAATCATATTTGTTTTGGGAATATGTAAGGCTATTAAAAGAAGTTAAACCAAAATATTTTTTATTGGAGAATGTTAAAATGTTAAAAAAATGGGAAACCATAATAAGTAATGTCTTGGGATTAGAACCGATTGAAATAAATTCAACCTTGGTTTCAGCCCAAAACAGAAGAAGATTATATTGGACAAACATTCCAAATATTAATCAACCAATTGACAAAGGAATTACTTTAAAAGATATCATTGTTGATGACTCTTGTAATATGACTATTGATGAAAAAATAGATTCATTAACTAAGTCTTATGGTAACCCTATAACCATTAATGAAGATGGTATTGTAACACTATATGCGAATAATGGAAAAAGAGTTAATATAGATTTATCCAACGAAGTACCATTTTCATTTTATGAAACTAGAACTAAGGAGGGTAAAGAAATGAGGAGAAAAATAAGAATTGAAACTGGTAGAGATTCAACTCCAAGGAGTAAAGAATTTAAGATGTATGCACCAAATAAAAATAACAAAGGTAATTGTTTAGTAACTGTTGAAAGTCCTTTAGATTTTATTGTTGACTCAACTTGGAAATACAGAAAACTTTACCGAATTGAAATGGAAAGACTACAAACAATACCTAATGGATATACTAATGTTGTAAGTGATAGTCAAGCAAGAAAGATGTTAGGTAACGGATGGACAGTTGATGTAATAACACATATATTTAAAAACATAGAATTATGAATAAGATTTTTTTGATTGATATTGATGGAACAATATGCGAAGATATTAACAATGAAGATTCCCATTTATTTCCATTTGCATTACACTTTGAAGATAGTAGATTACTATTAAATAAGTGGTATGATGAAGGAAACATTATAACTTTTTTTACCGCAAGAGAGTCAAAAGATAGACATATTACGGAAGATTGGTTAAGATTGAAAGGATTCAAATTCCACGGACTAATAATGGATAAACCAAGATGTAAGGATGGTCAAGAATATCATTGGATTGATAATAGACCAGTCAAAGCAACAACTTACAAAGGTACTTGGAGTGAATTAATAAAAACAGAAACAAAAATAGAAGTGTTTAAATGAATGTATTAAGTTTGTTTGATGGGTTAAGTTGTGGTCAAATTGCCCTAAATAGAATTGGCATAAAATATGATAAGTATTTTGCATCCGAGATTGATAAAAGTTCAATTAAGGTTACACAACAAAATTATCCCAACACAATTCAATTGGGGGATATAACGGAAATTAAAGGAAGTGATTTACCACCAATCGACCTTCTTATAGGTGGGTCACCTTGCCAAGGATTCTCAAAGGTAGGGAAACAATTGAATTTCGATGACCCAAGGAGTAAATTATTCTTTGAGTATGTTAGACTATTAAAAGAAACAAATCCAAAGTATTTTTTATTGGAGAATGTTGTAATGAGAGAAGAATGGCAAGATGTAATCACTGAACATCTTGGTGTGAAACCAATTAAGATTAATAGTAGATTAGTTTCAGCACAAAATAGACCAAGGTTGTATTGGACAAATATTCCAAATATAACACAACCAAAAGATTTGGGATTAAATATTTGTGATGTTATCACTCCAGACTTTAAGGACAAATATCCAAACTATTTAGATTTACCATTCTATGGTAGGGGAACAAGAAAGGATGTTGTTAAGTCATATAGAGACAAGGCATCTTGTTTAACGGCATCAATGTATAAAGGACAGGTTTCATCTTTTTGTAAAAATGAATTGGGTCAGATATACAAATATACACCACAAGATTGTGAACTATTACAAACAGTACCATTAAATTATACAAGGGGAGTCTCAAACACCGAAAGGTTTAAATTACTTGGGAATGGATGGACTGTAGATGTGATATCACATATTTTTAAAAATATGAAAGAAGGGTCAAATTAGACCCTTTTTTTATTTATGTTAATATTTATAAATAAAAAAATATGGAAATCTTAACTGAAAAAGAGTTTAGGACAAAAATCAACATAATTTATCAACAAGAAAGAATAAAAATTCTTAATGAAAAATGGGATAGATTATCCAAAGATGACAAGTTGATAATAATTGAAATGTTTAAATTATTAAATCCTAATGTGAAAATTCCAATAAACGAAGCTAAATGGTATAACACTGTTTTGGATTGGGCTGGATTAATACCTGGTATTGGTTCGGCGATTGATTTGGTTAATGGATTTGATTATTGGAGACAAGGTGATAAATTATATGCTATTTTATCTTGGATTGGAGCATTACCTATTTTTGGTGATTTAATTGCAGCACCAGTTGTTTCTGTTTTAAAACTTGGTGGGAAAGGAGCTGAATTATTTAAAGGAGCTGTTTTGGCTAAAGATGCCGTTAAGATAGCTGAAGCAGCAAAAAATCTTGGAGGTCCTGTTGCTAAAATGATTGAAAAGGCACCATCATGGGGAGTAAAACTAATTGAGGTATTAGAAAAAAGTGTTGGTAAGTTTCCTTGGTTAGGTAAAGGTTTAGTTGAAACTGTAAAGACATGGGTTGATTTATTTGTAAAAGCAGGTAAAGGTGGTTTAATATTTAAACCATTAGGTAGACAAGCTGTTAGAAAGTTAACAAATAATACAAAATTTTATTTAGGATTATTAGATTCACTAGGTTTGGGTAATTTTTCTGGACCACCAGAAGAATTAATCAAAAAAGTTCCTGACTTAGCTGATAAAATGGCCGAATTTGAATCAACACCCCAAGGACAACAATTAAGTTCTATGGGTAGTGAATTACCAATGAAATCTGAACTACCAACATTTACTCCACCTCAAACATCATCACCTCTATCATCAATGGTTAAATCAGTTGACCCAATTGACGCTTTGAAATTATTGGTGATGTAAATTAAAAATAATTAACCCAACATTTTATATTATAAAAAACTCAATATTTATTAATAAAAAAACAATAAATGAAAAAATCACACAAAATGGTCCTGATTGAAAGTGGAATAAGAGATATTAATTCTCTTGCTCTTCGCTACAAAAAAGCGAAGGTCTACTTTCATCAGGACCTTTGACTGGATGGAGTTACATCTGCATTAGGAATGAAAAAATACTTGGAAGATAATGGTATCAAAGTAGTTGATGCTGAAGTCATCCAATATGGTGACCAAGAATGGGCAATAAAGAAACCCGAAGCAAGTGGTGGAGTTATGCCTGTGTTGGTTGACTTTGCTCACGGAAAACCAATGTTTTTGATTCACACAGACCACCACGATTCACAATCAGGTGTTGAGGGTGATACGTCAACAAGTTTCAAAAGTGCGAGGTCTAATGTTGAAACAATATCAGGTATATTATCACCAAAAGATTTGTTTCCATCAGGAGATATTAAATTAATTTCAACTGTGGATTCGGCCAACTTTAGGGTTATGGGAATTTCAATTGATGATGTTAACAATTATATCTTTAATCTTGATAAAGGTTTACCTGTAGAAAAAAATAAAATGTTGATGGGATTAGTTACCAACAAATTATTATTAGCATTTAAGAACAAAAAAGGATTTTTAGAAAGATTAGTTTTAGAGTGTGAGCCTTCATTGATTAGTATTCTCAACAAGATAAAACAAATTATGAAAGAAGAAGGTTGGTCAGGTGTTGAAGATTTACAGATGAATAGGGAGAAGTATATTGAACAGATGAGAGGTTATGGTAAACAATCATATGAAGATGGCATCATTATTAAAGATGGTGGTGGAAGTATGATAAAACCTGGTTCATATGATAGATATGTGAGTTTTAAATTATATCCTGATGCTGATTTTCAAGTTATTACTTGGGGTTCTGTTGGACTTTTACAAGTTTCTTGTAATCCTTTTAAGGAACAACGAGGACTAAAAGGAATTGATTTGGGGGAAATAAATAGAGGCATTCTTGAAGGAAGAAAGAGTGAATTGGAACAAATTAAAATTACTGCAAATAGATTAAAAAAAGTTGCTGAGACTAGTAAAAAATTCGTACCTGGTGAGAGTGTTGGATTTACGGCAAAAGACCTAGTAGCATTTTATGGTAATAGTATAAAAGGGTATAATGAAATACCAAGAAAGTTTGAAAACTTTTTATCAAAGAAATATCCTGATTATGAAAGAGGATTAGAAGAATGGAAAAAAATTGTTAGTAAAACAATGAGTAAACCTTATGTTGAATTAAGTGAATTTGAATTGGCTGTATTAGATTCTATTTATACAACTGCTTATGATGTAATCAAGAACAATAGTGGCGGACACAAATGTATTACTAATTTCCAAACATCAGCATTAGGTGGTGGTTTTGGTCCTTACAAAACAACTGATTTTATTAAAGAAATAAAAGATGAGTTTGTTCAAATTCTAAAAGACAGAATTAATGCCGAGAAAGGGGACAATGTAAACGAAAACTATTTTAGGGGTATTATTAAAAAAGTAATGAAAGGTTAAGATTAAAGGGGGAATAATACATTATCCCCCTTTTTTATTCCTAATTTTTTACAAGTTCCACCTTTTACTTCAAGTATAAAGTTTCCTTCACCACAATAATTTTTATGTGATTCATCAGTCATTGGTTGACAATTGTGATATATTTTGGTTATGACATCATTATCAATAAAGATTATATCTAAAGGGATAATACAATTTTTCATCCAAAAACAATGTTCTTGGTTTCTCATTACAAATAACATTCCATTGAATGTTTTGTCAAAGGTTTTGTTCATCATACCTTCTTGAGTTTCTTCAGGTGATGTTTGAATTTTTACCTTGAAAATGTTGTCATTTATACTTAACTTCATATATATAAATATAATAATAATTCATTATGGGAAATTGTGCAGGTATTTTATTAAAATATAAAAATCATTGTTTATTATGTAAAAGAAGTCAAAAAGGGAGTTTACCAGGTATTTGGTCAGTTCCTGGAGGACATTTGGAGAAAGGTGAAAGTATTCAAGATGGTGCTGTAAGGGAGTTTAGGGAAGAGACAGGATATCAGATTGTTGATAACTTGGATTATGTGGCAACATTGAATGGTGGGTCAAAAATGAAATTCTATTTGTTCTTATATGAGATTGATAAAAAGATAAATATTGATTTGGATGAAGCAATTGATGGTAGTGAACACGATGAATGTGGTTGGTATACCAAAAAAACTTTACCTAAAAAGGTAGAAAATCAACTTTTTTTTATAATAAATAAGATTTTTTGAAAATTTGATATATTTATATTTCACAAATCCCCAACTTCCCTTTCTTATGTTGGTCAATATATAGAACTCCGATAATTGTAAAAAATTATTGGAGTTTTTTTATTTGGTTGGAACTTTATGGTTGTTTGATTGGTTATACTATTATTAACATCACAAATAATATCAAATATGAAACACGTAATTCCATCAACAAGTCTTACTTCGGTTATCAAAGCTGAGAAAAACAATAATGGTGCTTCTTTTGTGATTAAATCACTCAAAACTGGTAAGGAGTACACTTACACAATCACAAAATCCCTTTTCAATGGTAAGTGGTACACTCACATTAGTGTGGAGATGGAATATATGAATTTCAAACGCATTGGAACTTATTTCAGTGGTAAAATATACAATAAAGGAAATGTGGTTAACATTCCTACTGCCACAGCGATTGCTTGGGTTTTATCCAAAGTTGAAGAGGGAAAATTTGACTTATTGAATGAAAATGTTGAAATTTCCCATACTGGTAGTTGTTTACGTTGTGGGAGAGTATTGACTGATGGTCAAAGTATTGAAAGAGGTTTGGGACCTACCTGTTCAAGTAAATAAAAAATTATTGGAGTTTTCTTTTTATTAAAAATCTTTTCTTATTTTTGTGTTCACAACAATAAAACTTACACATATTTGCTGTTATAAGTATGTAAAAATTACGATTATGGAAAATATTAATTTGAAAAGAGGTGATATGGTTAGGGTTTTTGATTACGGAAACGAAATTTTTGATGAAATTGTTACAATCATCCTTAATGATGTTATTTCAGGAGAAATTGTTTATAAACGTAATGATGGTGAAAAAATTTTGTTTTCTGGACAAGGGTATTTTGAGTAATTTTTATTACTTATAACATAAATATATACACACTTTTGACTATGTGGTGGAATTGATAAACACTAAAAAAAAATAATCAAACTTGGAACTTTATGGTTGTTTGATTGGTTATAATAGTATTGAATCACTTAATAAAAAACACAATCATATGACTACTGAAAAAACATTGGGACAGATTTTATTAGGTAAAAGCAATGGTTTATTAGTTAATAACAATGGTGAATATATCTATGTCATTAGATACTACAACAAAAACACATTGAAGTATCAGGTCATCTTTTCTAAAGGTTTGACTGAGATGGCAAGAAAACCAGCATTGAACACCACTGTTGAGAAGAAAGTATTGAAATTAATTAACGATGAAAATTATCAATTGGTAAAATAATTTAAAAAAATAAAATATGAACTTATTAAAATTGTTTCTCCCTAAAGAGAAAATACAAATAGTTACAGAAGTTGAAAGTTGGACTGTAACTTGGTATGTAAAAACGGGATGGTCAGATGATACACGAAGACAAGCAAAGGTTTTCATTAAAAATGAAGATGCGAAAGAATTTGAAAAACAATTACTTGAACAAGCTAAATTCATAGGGTGTTGGATAAAAACCAATTTAACTAAGAATTAAAAAATAAAATTATTATGAAAGCAGAAGAAGCTGAAAACTGGAATAATGTTCATTATAGAATGAATCAAGAAGGATTCCACTATTGTTTCAAACACTACTCCTCGTTCAAAGAAATAGAGGATGAAAAATTCCACGAGTTAAGAAAAAAATACTTGGAAGTCGCCAAAGAATTGGAGGAATATGTCAAAAACAAAGTTAATGAAGCAAATTGGGAATTAGAATATGATGATGAAGACGAAGATGAATATTGAAAATAGAAAAACCAAATTTGAATATACATTCCTTGAAACTTATCAAGCTGGAATTGTATTGACAGGAATGGAAGTTAAATCCATCCGTAATGGAAATGCGAATTTAACTGACACTTATTGTTATTTTAAAGACCAAGAATTGTTTGTTAAAAATATTTCAATATCTTTACCAAATGGAGAACCAAAAAGGGAAAGAAAGTTGTTATTAAAGAAATCTGAGCTTAATAAATTGAAATCAAAACTTATTAATGGTTTAACAATTGTCCCAACCAAAATTTATGTTAATGATAGGGGACTGGTTAAAGTTGAAATAGTCTTGGCACAAGGGAACAAACTTCACGATAAAAGAAATTTGATTAAAGAAAGAGATATTCAAAGAGAACTTCAAAATAAATCAAAATGGTAACTAAGAAGGTAGTAAACAAAACCACATTCATTCAAAAAGTTGAAAATCGTACATTGAGTTGGAATTGTAGAAAAAACAATTTTCACATACAAATTGAAAGACACAATTTATCTTGGTATATTTTAGCTCACAGAAAAAAAGATGATGTTTATTGGAACTCTTTATGGACTGAAATGTGTTGGAATAATTTAGAAGATGCAATGGAATTCGCAAGTAATTTTAATTACAATAAAATAACTCAGACAAATGAACACGACAATGTATAACATCAAGATTGTTAATGAAAAATTTGGAACAATCCTTAACGAGAATTTCATTAACGATGTTCAATTCAAGTTGTTTCTTAAAATGATTCAAGGTTCTTTGGAACTTAAAAATGCGTTAACATTTTTCAATGGAGTTGACTTTTTGGTACATATTCCTTATGATAAACTTGTTGATTCAATAATTACAACCAATGTAAATACTTATGATATGACAGAGATTGTCAAATCAAAGATTGAAGCTCTAGTCACAAAATAAACTTTAAATTACTTGGATATGAAATTGTTTTTATTTGGTATGTTTGTAGTTCTTATGGTAGCTTGTTGTCCAGCAAAGAAAGCTTGTTGCGCTAAAGTTGAGAAAACCTGTCACAAGGTTGAAAAAGATAGTTCTTGCCATAAGAAGTAGTTTCCTTATTTAGAAAAATGAGGTGGTGGAGTCCGATTCTATCGGTCCTATAAAAGGAGACGTAATTGTCTCCTTTTTTCATTTTATTGTTATATTTATAAATAAAAAAATATGGAAGATAAAATTAAAAAAACAGTAATGGAAGAAGCTAAGAAAAGAGGTTTAATCCTAGAACAAGAATCAGATAAAGGTGATTTTGTTGAAATGATATCATTGTTATTTCATTCAAGAACTCAAGCACACACATTTCACCTTCAAACTGAATCATTTGCCGAACATAAGGCATTAGAAGGTTATTATGATGGAATTGTTGGTCTCATAGATAGTATTACAGAATCGTATCAAGGTAAATATGGTATTGTTAAAGGTTATAAAAACTATCCTTTAGTTGAATATAAAGGTAATGAATCAACTGTATCTTTCTTTCATAATGTTTGTGATAAAGTAACCAAACTTAGGGATTGTTGTAAAGATAGTTGGTTACAGAATGAAATTGATAATGTCTGTACACTTTTGAATCAAACAATATATAAACTAAAATACTTAAAATAAAAAAAATCCCCACCATAAAAAGTGGGGTTTTATTTTTGTGGGTTAATAGGTATAAAGACAGAATCTTTAATATTTATAGTTTATAGAAAAAATATTATGTCATTAATTAATCAAAAGAAAATAATACAATTATTAAAAGAGTATAACTCCAAACATAGTGATATTCTTACTGAATCCAAACTTAAAGTATTGATAGATAAGATTGGAATGTCGGAAGAAAATGCAAAAATACTTGATGATAAGTTCGGTCCTTTATCAGTATGGATGGCTAAAAAAATAGGTGAATATTATTCCAAAAATTTTCCAAATGATTATCGTACACCTCAAGAAGCATTAAAAGGATTGTTTTTTAGAACCAATTATTGGATAACTCAATTTTCATCAATCAAAGATTACATTGTTGTTGGATTAAATGGAAATAAGTCATCTTTGGATAATTTGAATTATTCGGAAATTTATAACAAATCCAAAGAATGGCACGATAGTTTGAATGTTGGTGATAGTAAAATAAATTATATTGAAAACAATCCAATCCTAATTGATTTTAGGAATGAAAATGGTACAGGGTATTATTGGGCTGACCTACAAACGAATAATTCCACTGAAGAGTGTGAAAGGATGGGACATTGTGGAAGAAGTTCTTCTGGGTCATTATATTCATTAAGGAGCTATAGATTTACACCAGATGGAAAGTATAAGGTTAATGATAGTCATTTAACAGCATCAATAAGTAATGATGGGATAATATACCAATTAAAAGGTCCTAAGAACTCAAAACCAAAAGAAGAATATCATAAATTCATTTTACCTTTATTTGATTTACAAGATGAAGATGATGATTATTTCATCAAAGGATTTGGAACTGAATATGCTTCACAACAAGATTTCAAATTAGAAGATTTACCAATACAAACACTCAAAGATTTGTATGAAATTAGACCTGAAATATTCAAATCAAGAGGGTTAAAAAGTAAAATGGCTGAATTGGGAATTGAAATAGAAGTTGAACCATTACCAACAGATTTTTATGTGGAAATAGAGTTTGATTCTATACATTATTATATTGATAATGATGAAGTAATTTACACCACAAAAAACCAAAGTAGTAATCCTTATAGTTCAAGGCATGTGGTGAATAAAACATACTTATCACAAGCTCTTTTAGACCGCAACAAATTTGATGAATTATATGAATGGATTAGTGAAGAATATTCATTACCTAGTTATAAAGAACCATCATTAGAAAAAGTTTTAAAAGAAAATGTTTATGGTGGATTAAGGTCACATATGATAAGATTATTAAAAATGATGAAACCAACTGAAGAACAATTAAAACAATTGGAAGAAGTTGAAAAGATTACAGAATGGAGTTTACAAATATCAAGACTGGCTAATTTAATAAGAGAAATTGATACCAGAAATTTAATTATTAATTATATTTACGAAGTTTATCACAATTGTTATCGTGATAGTATAGCTGATTCGGCAATTGGAAAATTAAAAGAATCTTTATTAACTACACTTGAAGGTTATGGTTCAGTTATTTGGAATGATTATGGAGTTGATATTAGTATTGATATTGAAGGTGATATTGGAGAACTTGTTGATATTGATGACCCAGAAGTTATTGAAGTATATGATAGAATAGAAGAAGATTATGGTGACTTTTCTACCTCCGATGTATTTAAAGAGTTAGTTGGTAGAGACATTATATCAAAACCTTATTGGGGAAGACCTGATATAGATGAAGTTGATATTGACAATGATTACTTCAATGAACAACTAAATGACAGCTTAAATTATATTGAAAGATACCATTTATGAAATTAAAAGAAAAATATTACCATAAAAAAATCCTAAATTTATTAAAGGAATATAATGATAATTTTGGATTGTTGAATGAATCCAAAAAAGAAATCCTAATGGATAAGTTGGGATTAAGTCCAAATATAGCTGAAGTATTCGATGAAGTTTGTGGAAAATTAGCAATATGGTTGGCTAACAAATATCTAAAATATTATTATGAAGATAATAAAACTAAGTCAAACCCTGGTGTTGCACATAAAGATATGTTAAAATGGGCACAGCATCGTATAAATTCAATGACCACATCTACACTCAGAAGAGTATTACCTGGAATAATGGATTATATCCGAGTAGGATTAAATGGTAACAAAAGTAGTTTGGATGATTTATCAATAGTACAAATTGCTTCACTATCAACTCAATGGCACGACCAACTAAATGTTGGTCAAGGTAAGATAAATTATATTGAAAATGCTCCAATCCTAATTGATTTTAGAAATGAAGATGGTGAAGGATATTATTGGGCTGACCTAAATGTTAAAAACTCACCTGAAGAATGTGAGAGAATGGGACATTGTGGAAGAAGTTCTTATGGTTATCTATATTCATTAAGAAGTGATAGAGTTTTACCAGGAGGAAAATATAAGTTAAATAGAAGTCATTTAACTGCTGCAATTGGAAGTAATGGGATATTATATCAATTAAAAGGTCCTAAGAACTCAAAACCAAAAGAAGAATATCATCAATATATCGAACCTTTATTCTATACTTTAGGTGGTGGAGGAGAAGAAGAGGATTATTTAATCCAAGGTTTTGGAACTGAATATGGTGCTGACCAAGATTTCAAGTTATCTGATTTACCTGATGTAACAATTAGAAAAATATATAACGATAGACCTAAATTATTTAATACAAGAGGTTTAAAAAGAAAGTTGGGTAAGATGGGTATTATTGATTTTGAACCTACCCAAACAAAATTTGTTTTGGAACTATCACCAAATGAGCTTGGAACATATTTACAGGGTGATACTTATTCAACTCGTAGATATAAAAATAGTGAGGGTAAAGAGATGGTTAAAAGAGAAAGTTGGTATGAACAAATAATGTCCGATTCAATTTGGGATGATGTTTGGCATATGGATTGGGGAAGTGATTGGAAATCAGCACTTGATTACTATGTAAACCCTGAAAATGAAAAATTAATTGAGTCAATCATTAACGAATGGATTAGTAAAAGTGGTGATGAAGTTGATGAAGATATATCTTTGGAGGAAAAAATAGAACAATATGATAATAATGACGATATCCGTAACGCTTTGAGTTCAACAGAAAACGATATTGCTGGTAATGAATATGTTGATTATTTAAGAGACACCTTAAAATCAGCTTTAGAAGAATATGGTAGTGTATTTGAATTCAGTGATGAGACAATTAAGATACAAATTGATTTGAAAGATTATACTAATAATATTGATGAGGACACTCTTGATGAATACTATGAGAATTGTTATGATAATCCTAGTTGTGTATTTAATGAATTATTAAGTGAAGGAAGTATTGATTTTCCAAAACCTAGTTTCAATGACAATTGGTATCCTGATATAGATAGACATATATATAATCAATATTTAACAGATAGATTAAACGAAATATAAAATGAAAATAATAATAACAGAAAGTCAGTATAAACTAATATTGGAGAATGAGGAATATCTCGGACAGATTATGGAATTAATTGAAACATTTGATGAAACAAATATTGATATTGCATTCCAGATTGCAAAAGGTTTGAAGATAAAACCGAGCACAATATTGGAACATTACAAAGAGTTATTTGAAGTTTTTAATTATAAACCAAGAATAGGAAATTTAAAAAAAATAACAAAAAAGACTATTTTAGATGTTAAGATTAGTTTATCCAAAAAAACAATTGACTTAATATTCAAATTACCAAAATTACAAATAATTACATTTTACACATTAAATGATGGTGATTTGGATGAGTTAGTAAGTACAAATAAACAATTATTTTTTTCATCTAACTGTAAAATAACCTCATTACCTAAATTAAAAGAAGTTGGTACTCTTGAGTTAGAGGGTACAAAAATTGAATCATTACCTAATTTAATTTCAGTTGGGCGTACTTTAGGTTTAGAAAAAACCCCACTTGGAAAAGAATTAAAAGATAGTGGAATGAGTAAAGATGAAATAAAAAATAAATTTGGAGTTAAAGGTACGTTATTTATATGAAAATAATAATAACAGAAAGTCAGTATAAACTAATATTGGAAAACGAGGAATATCTCGGACAGATTATGGAATTAATTGAAACATTTGATGAAACAAATATTGATATTGCATTCCAGATTGCAAAAGGTTTAAAGATAAAACAGAGTACAATATTGGGACATTATGAAGAATTATTCAAACTTTTTAAATATAAACCATCAGTAATAAATTTGAAAAAAATAATAAAAAAGACTAATTTAGATGTGGATATTAACTTATCTAAAACGACAATTGACTTAATATTCAATTTACCAAATTTGAAAACAATAAATTTTTTCAGATTAAATAGTGATTTGGATGATTTGGTTAGTACTAATAAACAATTATATATTACAAATCGTTGTAAAATTACCTCACTACCTAATTTAATGTCAGTTGGGGATTTATATTATGCTCATTCAAAAATCACCTCCCTACCTAAATTAAAAGAAGTTGAATATGATTTAGGTTTGGATAATACAGACATTGAATCATTACCTAATTTAATTTCAGTTGGTGGTGATTTGATGTTAACTAATACACCCCTTGGAAAAGAATTAAAAGATAGTGGAATGAGTGAAGATGAAATTAAAAATAAATTTGGAGTAAAAGGTGAGTTATTTATATGAAAATAATAATTAGTGAAAGTCAACTTCGTTCAATTATCAATGAGTCAAGAATTGAAAGGAATGTTGTTAGAAAAGTAGTTAGAGATTTAACGGACATAATTAAAAGAAAAGAAGAAGGTGAATTTTATTTACCTGAAGATATTTCTTCTGAAGAAGAAATGGATTCTTATCGATTCGATGATTATGAGGTCGAATTTACAATAGAATTTAAAATTATCTACGATGATAATTTGGACAGATTTCTTCTTAATGGAGCTTATTCAACTGATGATGATGTTGTTGAAATAATCCTTAAAGTTAATCCTGATAACTTGAAGAAACAAATGTATGATATCATTGGTGAATTAAATATAATTATTGCTCACGAATTGGAACACGGATTACAACAATACTACGATGAATTTAATTTAAACAAGAAAAGTCCTAAAATTTCAAAGAAATATTATCAACAAGCTCACGAAATTCCAGCACAAATACAAGGATTCAAAAGACTTGCAAAATTAAAGAGACTCCCATTTGAAGAGGTGGTAAGAACTTGGTTTGAAGAAAATAAACCAATTCACAATATGAAATCAAAAGACCAAGAAGAAGTCATACAAACAATATTGAAAGCACACAAAGAAAAATATGGTAAATAAAAACATTATAAGAAAAATCTTGAATGAGTTCGTAAGTGAACAATTTGATGATTATGGTGATATTAAAAACGTTAAGAAATTAAAAAAAGACTGGAGAAAAGATGTTATTTCAGGTACTGAAAGAGGTATTACCAAAATCAAAACAGGATTATCAGGAAATAGTATTAACGATATTGTTAATGATTTGGTTGATAAGTTTGGTATTAAAAAAATCAAATATGCTGGAAGAGGTTATTATGGAATGGCCTTTTTAGTTGATAACAATAAGATATTGAAACTAACCCAAGACCAAGATGAAATCAAAGGGATTGAAAAAATAGTAGGGAAAGAAATACCAGGTATTGTTAATTATTATGGATACGAATTTTATCCCAAATATAACATTTATGGTATTTTAATGGATAAAGCCAACCCAATTCCAAAAACAGAAAAAGATATTTACACAACGATGTTTTATATGGGTGCAAACTATTCTGATTCTGATTTTTGGGATGATTATGATGATGAGTTTTTGGATAATTTGGTTGATAGATTGGAAAGTCCTGAACCTGAAGATGAACTCCCACCAATTGGTATCAGTGGTTATTATAGTAATGACGAAGATGATGAGGAAGATGAGGAGTTTGATGATGACGATGAAGACAATTATTACATACCAAAAAGAGAAAAACCAACTCCAAGTGTAAGTATAACATTTGATGAACTAATAGACTATATTGAAAAATACAGAGAGTTATTATTGAAGTTGGAAGAAAACAATATATCAACAAAAGATTTACACGGAGAAAACATTGGACAAATAAATGGAGAATTAGTCCATTTTGATGTGATGGCATTTTAATAACTTAACAATAAGTTAATACAAAAGAATTTACTATATCAACTATTTTTCCTATTTATGATTTGTCAAAACCATAAGTATGAAAAATATCTTTCTAGTCCTATTACTCCTATTATCATTTAAATCCTTTTCACAATTTACAATCATTGGTAAAGTTGTTGATGAAAATACAAAAGAACCTCTAATTGGTGTTACAGTTATAATCAAAGAAACTTCAGTTGGTACAACAACAGACATTGAAGGTATATTCACAATAGACTCAGACAAAGACACTGTTACATTAGAGTTCTCATATGTCTCATATAAAAAAGAAATCCAAGAAAATATTGTATTGGTTGGTGAATTAACAACCATCCCTGATATTATTCTTAAAGAAGATGTATTAGAAACTGGTGAAGTTGTTATTACCGCAGACAGAATTGTTAAAAATGAAATTGGTCTGATTGATATGAAAATGAAATCAGTCACAATGGTTGATGGTATTAGTTCTGAGAAAATGAAATCAACTGGTGATGGTAATGCCGTTGAAGCAAGTAAACGAGTCACTGGTGTATCAATAGATAATGGAAAATATGTTTATGTTAGAGGATTGGGTGATAGATACTCAAAGACAATAATGAATGGTGTTGAAATACCTGGGTTAGACCCCGACAGAAACTCACTTCAAATGGATATATTCCCCACCAATTTATTAAATAATATTGTCGTATCAAAAAGTTTCTCAGCTGAATTACCAGCAGATTTTACAGGTGGATTAATAAATATTGAAACAAAAGATATACCTGAAACACCACAAGGTTCATTTTCAATAACCACAGGATTTAATAATCAAACCCACTTCAATAATAATTTCTTTAGTGAGAAAGGAAGTATGACTGACATATTAGGATTTGATGGTGGAATAAGAAGATTACCAAATGAACTAAGAAGTAGTTATATCCCAACCCCATATAACAAACCATCAAGTATAAGTTCAGCACAACATCAACAGAATATTATTAATACTTTAAGAAGTTTGAATCCTGAATTGGGTGGTGTTAATGGTATGCCATTCTTGGATTTTGGCGGTGGATTTTCTTATGGAAGAACAAATAAAAAGTTTGGTTATATTGTATCATTAAATCAAAAAACAGATTATAGATTTTATACTAATGTAAAGTATGGTGAATACCAAAGGGTAACTGATAACTCACAATATGATTTGATTTATGCAACAAAACAATCAGGACAATTAACTGAAATTAATAATCTATTGGGAGGTTTAGTTGGATTCAATTTTGTTAAAGGTAAGAGTAAATACAAATTAAATCTAATTCATTTACAGAGTGGTGAAAGTAGAGCTGGTAAGTTCAACATATCAAACAATTCATCAGCTGTTGGACAATCAGGTTATGATGCAACATCATATAATCTTGAATACAATCAAAGAGGATTAACCAATTTACTATTAAGTGGAAAACACAAGATAAACAATTGGAATATTGATTGGAAATTATCCCCAACTTATTCATCATCAATTGACCCTGACATTAGAAAGACACCATTTAGTTATGATGGTTCATATTCATTCTCATCAGGTGAAGCGGGAAATCCATCAAGGATATGGAGAAACTTGGGTGAATTTAATAACCAATCAAAGATTGATATAAATAAAGAATATGAAAACTTCAAATTGAACTTTGGTTTATCTCACGTATATAAATTGAGAAACTATGAAATCAAGTTATTTGAATTGATGTTTTCAAAACCACAATCTTGGGCATCACCAGACCCCAATCTTGTTATGAATAGTGATAACTTATATCCATCTGATGTCAATGGAACTTATATTCAATCTGGTAATGTGAATCCAAATCCAAATCAATATTCATCAAATGTTAATAATCTTGGTGTATATGTTTCAGGTGATTATAATATCAAAAACAAGTTAAAGATTAATTTGGGGTTAAGAACTGAATACTTTATTCAAAGACATACAGGAAGAGATATAAGATATGCCAATGGTGATGTGAATGGAAACAATTTGGTTAATGATAAAGTTATGGAAACGATAAATCTATTCCCATCAACAAATATCATATATTCAATAACACCAAAACAAAATCTAAGAACATCATATTCAAGAACGATTGCGAGACCATCATTCAAGGAATTATCTTATGCTCAGATATTAGACCCAATCACAAATAGAATATTCAATGGTGGTTTATTCACATATAATGGAACTTGGGATGGAAATTTGAAATCAACAAATATTGATAACTTGGATTTAAGATGGGAGTTATCCAATAAAAATGATTTATATTCAATATCTGGGTTTTATAAACATTTCAATAATCCAATTGAACTTGTTAGAATACCTGAACAACAAACATCAACTGAATATCAACCAAGGAATGTTGGTAATGGTGATGTGTATGGATTGGAATTTGAGTTAAGAAAATCGTTTCTAAAGAACTTTTATTTCAATACCAATGTCACACTCGTTAAGTCACAAATAACGATGACAGAGACAGAATATCAAGCAAGAAAACAATATGAAAGGTTAAATGAAAACATAGACAATACAAGAGTTATGGCAGGACAATCACCATTTGTAATCAATACTGGATTATCTTATAAGAACGATAAAATTGGGTTGAATGTTGGGTTGTTTTATAATGTTAAAGGACAAACATTATCCATTGTTGGAACTGGATTATCTCCTGATGTTTATGATGAATCATTCCATTCATTGAATCTTTCTGTAAGTCAAAAGATTAAGAATACATCAATTGATTTTAGAGTTCAAAATATTCTTAATGATAGAGTTGAGAGTTTTTATCACTCCTATAAAGCTGAGAAACAAGTATTCAATAGTGTTAATCCTGGTGTGACTTTAACATTGGGTGTTAGTCATAAGTTCTAATAAAAAACCCCACCTGATTTAGATGGGGTTTATTTTTTATCGTCTTTTCTTTGGTTTACACCTAATATATAATTCATCAACATAATCTTGTAAATTATCCTTTTCATCATCGTCTAAATTATCATCATTATCAATAATTTGAGTTAGTCCCTCAAGTCTTTCCTGAATCATATCCAAATTAGATTCTAGTTCTTCTAATTCCTCATTATAATCCTTCCAATACTCTTCATTGATTACTCTTTTAACCAATCTAGTTAAATCTGTTTCTGTAAGTTTTACTATCTTTTTCATTGTGTTTTTTTTGTATTTTTATTTAAATATAAATATTTTAAAATAACAAAAACATCTATAACCAAAATATTTTTTGATTATTGTTTGGAAATGTCAATTGGTGTGTCTATTTTTGTAAAAAATTAGTCCTGTGGCGGAATTGGTAGACGCACATCGGCAGGTGATTTAGTTTGAGGATACAGCGGCAGTCGAGGTCACAAACATATACAAATACAGGTTCGAATCCTGTCAGGACTACAAAAAATTAATAGACTATGAGACACAACATAATTAAAACAGACAACTATCTACTTGTTGTCGATGATAGTAAGATTACGGAAGGTGATTGGCATATTAAGATTAACAAAAATAAAGTTGGCAATTATCCTTTAGATTCGGTAAATCCTAATAAAGGTAGATATAAAAAAATCATAGCACATTTACCTTTAAATGGAGCTTCCATTCTCAATGGTGTAGATTTATTACCACCAATTGAAGATGATGTTGAAAGGTTGGCAGAAGAGTATTCTAAAAATCATTCAATATATGAAACTGCACAAGACGATGTTTATCATGGATTTTTCCAAGGCTATAACAAAGCCAAAGCGAAGTATAAGTACACAGAGGAGGATATGAGAGAGGCCTTTAAAGCAGGACAATTAGATAAAGGTAATAATTGGTATGGAGGGGATTTTATTGAATTTATCAAATCCCTCCAACAACTAAAGATGCCTATTGGATTTGAGTTTGAAACTAAAGATGAGTATTTAAAAAATGGAATTTTAATTAAAACTGAATGGGTGGGAAAATATATTTTTGATTAAATTTTGAAATAAGAAAATCAAATTGTAATTTTGTGACACAATAGTCCTGTGGCGGAAGGCACACGTGACCCCTCCTTAAGTGAAGGGGAAGTTTACAGGTTCGAATCCTGTCAGGACTACAAAAATAAAATGATATGAAAAATAAAGAAAAATTAGAATATTGGTTTTGTAAAATAGGTCCTATTGATAGAAATAAAGTTCCATTTGGAGGTGATTGGCCATTAAGACGAGCAGTTGAAGATAAGTTTATAGAAATGTTTGGTAAGCAAGCTGAAAGATGTTCTAGTGGATGGGGTTTAACAGAGGAAATGAAAACAAGATTAGATATTATTTCTTTATTAACTATTACTGATTCATCTGGAGATATATTAAAACAGATTGATGAAATCTTGAGTAAAAGACCTATGAACTAAAAATAGTCCTGTGGCGGAATTGGTAGACGCAAAAATAGAATATAGGTAAGGTCGTAACCCCTTCACAATTTACAGGTTCGAATCCTGTCAGGACTACAAAAAGTTAGGTTGGAAGTTGGTAATCCGCCGGAGGAAAGGAGTTCGTTTGGAGGAGTAAAATCTGAGAACAAATGATTATCTGAGAATACAGGTTCGAATCCTGTCCTAACTACAAAAAATAAAAATATGAGTTACAAAGAAGAATTTTATAATAAAGTTGGTAAACTCCCAGTAAATGAACTTAAATCTTTTCTTGAAAAAGAAAATTATACATTTGATGACTTCAGAAAAGAATATCAAAGTTGGAAAGCTGAAGAAGAACGTTATAAAAAACGATTGGATAAATTAGATAAACCAAAACAAATTATAATCATTGAACCTAACACAAATATATGTACAGATTAACCAGAGAAAGAGACAATAAAACCATAATAGGTGAACAAGTGATATTCATTGAATGGGATGAAGATGGAAGATTTTCCAATAAACACGATGAACCAGCTGAAGGTAGGTCAGTTATGATTGACCCCCATCATTTCAGTTATACTTGGTTAACCACAGAAATTACCTCATTCACCAAAGATGGAAATAAATTAATATTTTCAACCAAAAACTCAAATTACATTTTGGAAATTGAGGATTAAATCATATCTTTGTCCTAACAAAAAAACACAATAATGGAATTTATCACACACACTCAAGCTTTAGAACTGAAACAACTGGGATTCGATGAACTTTGTTGGGCTTGGTACAATATACCTGATGAAGATGTCAGATATTGTTATTCAGAACAAAGAAGTCCAATTACAAATAGTCACGAAGAATGGAGTGCTCAAATTTGGGGTTCTAAGGTTGAGAACATTGGATTACCAACATCATCACAAGTCTTAAAATGGTTTCGTGAGAAATATGATTATTATTGTGAGATATTTGTAGATGATAATAAGACATTTGGTTTTTTAATCAGTTATTTTGTTGAAGATGGAAGAGCTGATAAACCTATACAAAGAGGATATAATTCTTATGAAGAAGCTGAAGATGCTTGTATATCCAAGTTAATTGAAGTAGTTAAACAAAAATAATATGAAAGATTTATTTATATCTTATGAGCAAGCTATTCAGTTAAAAGAACTTGGATTTGATGAACCTTGTCTATTTGGTTATAACCAAGATGATGAAAATAAATTGATGACAGTACCTCAATTATCATCTTATGACATAAATTCAGCTAAAAATAGTGATGCGAGTAAAATTAATAAAGTTACAGCTCCACTCAAACAACAAGTTCTACGATGGTTCAGAGAGAAGTGTGAATTGCATGGGTATATTGAAGGAATGTATCCTTGGTGTAGATACTACATCAACTCAGAAGATGATAGGTGGGAGGGACATAAATACAATACGTATGAGGAATGCGAGAATTCCCTTACCAACAAATTAATTGAAATCGTTAAAAACAAACCATAATGAAAGATTTATTTGTATCTTACGAACAAGCACTCCAACTTAAAGAGTTGGGATTTAATGAACCTTGTTTAAAAGTTGGTAATCCAAATGGACATATTTTGTGGAAGTTTATGGATGTTCTTGATGTTGAAGGTGTTGACATTGGTGATATAATGAAAGAGAAGTTTGATGATAGGTTTGTTGAAATACCACTCAAACAACAGGTCTTCAAATGGTTCAGAGAGAAATATAATATCATTGGACTCATTGAAGGGGGTTTTGATATGACAAACATATTCACATATTGTATATGGGAGGGATTTAAAGATAAAATTTATGATGATTATTATGGAACTTATGAGGAGGCTGAGGATGTTCTAATTAATATATTGATTGATAAAGTTAAAAACAAATAATATGAAAAACATACACGTATTACCAACAGACAAAGGAACAGGTAGTTTAGCTAAATCACCCAATACTAAGTATTATGTAGTTTCTGACCATAATAGAGGTATTTCTGACCATATAGATTATAACATCTACATCACCAATGATGAGAATCCTAAAGCAGGGGAATGGTCACTATATCGAGGAAAAATACATAAATGTATTGAAAATATTGTTGGTGATGAATTTAAAAAAATCATCCTAACAACAGACCAAGACTTAATCAAAGATGGTGTACAAGCTATTGATGAAACATTCTTGGAGTGGTATGTAAAGAATCCAAGTTGTGAGGAGGTTGAAGTTGAAAAACAACGGATATGCGAAAATTGTGGTGTAGAAGATTGTAATAATTTTAGATGTAGAGGTTATGATAATGTTTTAAGATATGAAATTGTTTTTCCACAAGAAGAACCTAAACAAGAATGGAATCCAACACAAGGTGAAGAAGTTTGGATTAAAGTATTTTCAAATTGGTCAAAAGGAACTTATATTGGGTATGATGTAGCCAAACAGACCCACATAGTTAGAGAAGAAGAAAAAGGAGGAGGACATTTATTTTCAAGTACTGAAGTTTTACCTTACCACGCAATGCCAAATGAACCTAAACAAGAAACATTGAAAAAAGTTGAAGAAAACATCGATAGAGAAGAATGGATACACTTTTTTAAAAATAATTCAAAAGAAGAAATTTTAGAGTATTTAATTAATTATAAATTTCCATTATGAAAAACGAAAAACTTGAAGAAGCCGCAAAAAAATATAGTAATATTCCTGTAAATAGAGTAATAGATACTGAAGAAAGGTATTTTAATGGTAATGTAAGAGATTATGATTCTTTTATAGAAGGTGCTAAATGGCAAGCAGAACAAAGTGAACATAAAATATCTGAAGCATATGAACGTGGATTAAATGCACTAATCCCACTAATTGAAAACTTAAATAAAGAAATTACTGAATTAAAAAGAAAAGGGATATGATACAACTAAAATGGCTTAAAACACAATTGGAAACTTATGGTAGTCCTGACCAATGTGAAGTTGATTGGAAAACATTAGATGAACTATTTGAACAAGCAAAACAAATGAATGACCTTAAAGGTAAAACATTTCAAATGACTGAAGGTCACCTAAAACTATTAAGTAATCTTAATGTTGTATGGATAAGAGGTGAATATGGACTTCACGTTGAAAATGATATTGCAGACATATTAAGTTGCGAAGAACCTTTAACAAAATCAGCAGAAAGAATATACAGAGAACTTGAAACAGCTCTCCAAATAGTCTTGGTTACTCAAAAGTTTGAACCAGGATTATACCACCTTGAAAATGAATTTACAAAAGATTGGAAAAAAATTGGATAATATGAGAATGGCCAAAGCCCCACAGAAACACATTGATAAATTGAGAAACTTCTTACAATTCACAGAAGAATTATGTAAGATTGACCCAACCAATAGTAGAGAATGGGAAAAACTTAAAGAAGATTGGGAAGACGATGAAGATTATACAGAAATAATTAAAGATTGTGAAAGTAGAGAAGGATTCAAGTACGAATTTTATTTTGATTTTTTCCAATCCAATATCTCCCACATATATGGAAGAATATTAATGGGATATGAAGTTTTAGTTGAAAATGCTTGTAATCCTGAACTTGACTATTTGGATTACAATGACGATATTAAAAAAGGATTAGAATTATTAGAAAAAACAGAAGAAGATGAAAGACAGAATACAAATTGATGGTGTTTGGTATGTTAGAGAAACTGAACCACAACCTGAATTCCTTGATGTAAAAATACATACATCATTAAGTGCTCATTATGAAAATGAAGATTATAGTTGGGAAGCCATAAGAACATACAAAGATGATAATGAAACTTTCTATCAAGGTTTTGATATAAAGTTTACTGATAAAAATATCAAACCTTGGAAAGAAGAATATTGGGATAATCCGACATGGTTTCAAAGTGTTTATGAAAATGACCCAAATGTAATCAATGAGTTATTAGAAGAAATGAATGAAAATGGCATTAAACACTTTAGGTCATTTCTTAACGAATTAAATAAATTAGGATGGTTCTGATATGATACTAAAGGGAATTATAAAAATGATGAATCTTTAAATTGTTTATAACGATTTGGTATATGAAATGTAACCTAAGTAATACATTAATATTATACACTGAACTATAATAGGTTATATTTATATACCTTGTTATACATAGTATGGTTTGTTTAATTAAAATTTTAATAATATGATATACGATTTAATAGAAACAAAAAAAGCTAAAATAATACGAAATAATCCAAATAAGCATATCCCAAATAAGATTGAATCTAAATTACTGAGAAAACTTATGTCGGAAAATTCATTAAGTGAGGAAGAAATTCGTTCAAATATTAAATTTAGGAGAATGCTTGCTGAAGCAAGTAAATTAAATAAGACTAAAATGAATGATAAAGTTAATAAATGGTATTATAATATAATTAAAATCGCTTGTCGAAAAAGTAAGTTAGTACCACAACACCCTAATACAATAAAAATAATTCAAACTATCTTAGATGACTATTCTTCTTGGAATATACCTTGGTTTATTTATAATATCAATACTAAAGCAGAAAATGTTGTGAAGTTATATGCAAAAAAATAAACTTAATTTGAAATACGAATGTAGTATTGTGTATAACGGTTACAGATATAGATGGGGTAATTTCAATGTCTATGTTAGTAAAGAACCAACAACCGAAGTATTTGACGCAGTTAATGGCGATAATATTCTATCCATAGATAATCACGGAGAACAATTTGATGGTTATATGGAAAATGAAACAATGTTAAACCTTATAAAAAATATAATTGATTATGAACAAAGAACAAATGGATGAATTCCTCCAATCAATTGGGGGCTTTAAAAATGGTTTTAATTTGGAATCAAATCCAATCACAGACTCAGATTTCTTTGAAGTTGGGTTAGGTTGGTTTCCTCTTATCAAAGACCTTATCACCGACCTTATTGAACTTGGTTGGAATAAAGAAGTATGTCAAGTTAAAGAAAAGTTCGGAGGATTGAGATTCTACATCAATGCGGCAACAAGTGAAGTCCATAAAAGAATATCTCAAGCTGAAATTGAAAGTATGAACATTTGTGAAGTAACAGGAAAACCTGGTAAACTCAGAACTGATATTGGATGGTATAGAACTCTATGTGATGAAGAATATAATAAGATTATATCCAAAAACATATAAAAATTAAAAACGGACTTCTGGCTCAATAGAGCACGAGTAAATACATATAATCAAAAAAGTAAATAGTAAAAGGTGATGGTTTAAGATATTTATTATTAAAAACCAAACCTATGAAGAAAAAGTATTTTTTTATTGAAATGTTTAAAGATGAAAATGACATCAACGAAAAATCAGTAGTTGGATTCATTTCATTTATGATGATGGTAATTGCAATGGGTGTTGACATCGTTACTGGTGTCACAGGAAAAGAATTGTTAATCAATCAATTCATCTTTGATGGATTTATGTATTTAACAATTGCGTCATTCGGTATTGCATCCGTTGACAAATGGATTGTTTCCAAAAGAGGAAGCAAGGGACAAACAGAAACTCCAGTTGACCCAACATTACCAATGTAATCAACAAGAAAAAGTTCTTATTAAAAGGTGATAGGTTATCTTATCACCTTTTTTTATTCATCTTTTAATATTTATATTGATAATATCTACAAATGAACTTACAAGAAACAATAAGAAGAATATTAAGGGAAGAAATTGATGAAAATAGAAAAGAAAGAATATTTAAGAAAGTTGTTAATGTTCTAACAACATCAATATATCCAAGAGAAAAAGGAAACAAAATTATATTTTGGTTTATATCTGACCAATTAAACGAACCAGTATTTGAATATAGCAAACCAAAGAAAACATTAAAAGTTCTTAAAGGTAGAGTTAAAAACTATTTGGATACATTTATACCTGAATCATTAGGTGATGAATTTAGAACTAATGTTCTAAAAAATGTGTTTAATAATCTAACTTCAGATTCATTAACACTTAATAAAATCATTGTTGAAAATCAATCAATGAAGGGTATTATGACTGAATCAACATTCTTTCGTAGAAGAATAGAATTTAATAGACTGCAAAAATTATTTAAATTGTTTGCACAACAAGTGTATTATGAAACAGAAAGTTATGAACAATTTAAATATGAATTGGTTTTAAAATGTGTTGAATATATTATATGGGAAGATTATGAAATGGGGTATGATGAATTACCTGAACAAGAAGAAATTAAATTTGTTAAAGATGTTTCAGAAATGTTTGATGACAAAATAAAAAATTTGTATAACAAGATGTCATGAATTTATTAGAACAAATAAATAGAATACAATCAATGATGGGTACTCTTAATGAAGACTCAATCAATTCACCAAGACAAAAATTGGAAAGATTAATTGAACGTCAAGGTTTAGTAGAAATTGTTAAAATGATTGGTGTTGACAAAGTATCAAAAATATTAGAAACCACACCATTTCAATTAACACAAGATTTCTTTCTTGATAAAACATTTTCAATAGATGATTTCGATGTCAATACTGGTGGATATGATTTTACTTTCGAGATTACCGATATTGATGAAGAAGGTGATGATGTATGGTATGTATATGCCAAAATAGGTGATGGAACTGTAATGTTGTTAACTGATGATAATTACGAACCAAAAGATTTATGGGACTCAGATTTATGGCAAGAAGATTATTGGTGGGAAATCCAAGGTGAAATTATGGAAATTATTTATGTCATTCTTTTACCATTTATACCAAAAAATATAGACATAAAAGTAGAACACAACTTAATGTAATATGAACCTACAAGAACAAATAAATAGAATACAAGAAATGATGGGAATTATCAATGAAAGTTCATTAGATGATATGATTAAAGATTTATCTGATGATGAAAGAAAATTCCTTGAAGATTTTGGAGACGAAGTTAGATTGAGAAAATTTATGACATCTGAAGAAATAAAGATGGCAAATAAACTGGTTAAAAAAGGATTAATGGAAAAGGGAACATCTGATGAAAAGAAGTCAAGTGTAACCTATTATGTTGATTCATCAATATACAGAAGATTATGAACCTACAAGAACAATTAAATAGAATACAATCAATGATGGGGGTTATTAATGAAAACATTGATGACTATTTGGATGCGATTAATAGTAAAGGACATCTATATTGGGATGAGAAAGAAAAACTTTTTATAGGTAAAAACTCAGGACTCTCAAGAGTTAGAAATTTAGATAAATTACAAGAAAAACTAGTAAATGATTTACCTGATATTATATTGTTTAAAAACGATGATTTTATTTTAATACCATATTATGTTGATGGAGATAAGATTGAAGGTGGTGCATATAAAAGAGTTGGTAAAAATATTGAATATAGATTATGGACTAACGAAGATGGTAATATTAAATATGGTCCCAAAATGGTTGACGATTTCAATGAATTAAAAAAAGAAGTTATTAATCAATTAAATGATACTGGTAGACCATATGTAGAAGAAAATTATGATAACGATGATATTGATGAATGGAGAATTAAAAAAATTTCATCATATCTTGCTTCAAAATCAAATAAACAAGTCGGAGATATAATAAAAAAATGGATATCTGATGAAAGATATTGGGATTTTAAAAAATCAATTAATGATGTTGCAAATTATATTGTTAATAAAGGTTTATGGGATAAAGTTAAGAATGAAATAATATGAATTTACAACAAACAATAAGAAGAATATTAAGAGAAGAATTTGATAAAACTATAACTTGTAAAGAATGTGGTTGGTCTTGGAAATTCTCTGAAGGTGGTGATGAACCATATCTATGTCATCAATGTGGAATTGATAATTCAAAAAAAGAATTAACCGAAAAATGTTGGCCTGGTTATACTCAAAAAGGAATGAAAACAATGTTTGGTAAAAGATATCCTAACTGTGTAAAAAAGACAAAAAAATGAATCTACAAGAACAATTAAATAGAATCCAAGAAATGATGGGGACAATCAATGAAGATAACAAAAAATTATCAGCAATCCAAAACCTCATCAATAGAGAAATTGATTATGTTAAACAAATATGTAAAGAAATGAATGCTGATAGTGAAGAAATTATTTCATTTGACGCTTGTGACTTCCTTGAATCCTTAAATAGTGTTCAAGTAACCAATATCAATCCAACAGACAAAACATTCATAGTTCAAATAATAATCAAATATGAATCAATATTTGCGGCCATGGATGAAGAAGCCTTCATCTATGAACTACAATGGCAGCTTAAAAAATATATACCCAATATTAAATTACAAGTAGAAGATTCAATAAACACTAATAAAGATAGACAATGGTAATATGAATCTACAAGAACAAATAAATAGAATTCAAGAAATGATGGGGGTTATTAATGAGGAATCAAATAACACAGTCAAAGAAAAATTAGAAAGACTAATTGAACGACAAGGTTTATTAGAAGTTGTTAAAATGGTTGGTGTTGATAAAGTATTAGAAATATTGCAATTAGAACCAAACGATTTATACTACCAATTATTAGATGACATATTCAATAACCTAACAATTGAAAGACTTTACCCAGATGAACCACAACTTATCGCATATCAGTGGTTAGATAAAAATGGAAACAAAGCATTTGAGAAGAATCATTGGGGTAGGTTTTTTATTAGAGAATTTAGTCTCATCAAACCAATTAAATCCTTAGCAAAGAATTTTTTATCATTAACTAATGAAGAATATGAAAAAACATTAATTAATTATTTGAATACAAGATATAAAGAAGAATTTGAAAATAGACCCATTCGTGATATTGATAAATCAATTAGATTTTTTGACGATGATGATGCTTGGTAACAATATAACAAAATTATTAATCCCATTCCTCATCATAAATCCTGTCAACCTCAGATTGAATATATTCACCATACTTTTTATTTATTAATGGATATATTTCACGAAAATATTTATCAAATTCATCTTCCTCCATATTAACATTCCAAATAAGAGGAATAGTGTCCCAAATTATTTTATATATAAGTCCTTCAGTTGCCTCAATAGGATTATCAAGAATCATTTTAGTGTTTCTTTTAATGTGACGTTCCAATGATGATTTAATATCAATATATTGCATCCTCCTTCTTGACCAAGGACTCAACTGAGAATAGATATCCCAATCAGTTAATTCATTATATTGTTCTTCAGTTATTATTATTTTCATATATATAAATTACCATTTACTCCAAATTTATTTTTAATTTCATCTTTACTCATCTTTGATTTTAACCTTCCCCCAAGTGGAGTCTTATTTAACGTCAAATCACCACCAACAGATTTTAATTCACCCAAACTTTCAATAGGGGTACGTTCTAAAGCCAAACCACCACCAACAGATTCTAATTCCCCCAAACTTTCAATAGGGGTATCAGATAAATACAAATAACCACCAACAGATTTTAATTCACCCAAACTTTCAATAGAGGTCATTTGTAAATCTAAATAACTACCAACAGATTTAAGTTTACCCAAACTTTTAATAGGTGCTTTCCATAATACGAACCAATCACCAACAGAAGTTAAATTCCCCAAATCTTCAATTTTGGAATGAGATACATCCAAATAACCACCAACTTCTTCCAAAGAACCCAAACTTTTAATTGATGTGTCATATAACATCAAATTACCACCAACATATTTAAGTTTACCCAAACTTTCAATAGAGGTACGTCCTAAATCCAAATTTCCATCAATCTCAACTATGTGTTCAAATATTCTATCAAAATCCATATAGAACACTGAATTAAAATTAACATCACCAACTAACTTAATACCATCAAATCCTTTCTTCTTGTAGTTATCCAAAATAGCATCCACCTTATTATAAAATAATTCAGTAGGAATACTTAATAGTTTCTTCATATTCTCAGATTCAATAATCTGTTTCAATTGATTTTCACTTATTATTATTTTCATAAATTATATTTCTCCTTAAATTGTTTAAGATGTCTCTTTATTGTTTTATATACTGTAGGTTTATATTCATTCTCAAACCAACTAATTAATTCATCAACATTCTTAAACTCAGTTGGACTCTTCATCTCTTTAAGATAACCATCAATATCAAAATAATCGTTATCATCCACCATAAATCCTATAGTTTCAATAGGAGTTGAATCGTTATTGGTATAATAAGGGGTGGCATAAGTATTTGTATAATATTTGTCATCAAAATTACATCGCCAAGCAATTGTACCCTCCGAATAATCATAATCCAATTCACATCCATTATATACATCATTGATATCAACCAAATCTTTTAATAATTGACCAACAACAGCTTCATTATGTTTAAAAAATGTATCACCCTTTATAGGAATATTAGTTAATTGTGCCAACCTCATACTATTAATACCCAATATATTAACAGCATCCGAAAATCCATACTTATTAATTGCATCCAACATCTTCTGTTGATACTTATCAAATTGTTCTTCACTAATTATTATTCTCATATTACCAATCAGTCATTTTATTGTTTATTGTTAAGTTACCCAAACTAAGTTTTAATTTAATCATTAAATCATTTTTAATACTCCAAACAATTTCCTTTAATATTATATCAATAGTATCCCACTTATCAAAAGGAATGTCATTGTCAAGAATAACCTCAACCTCAATATCAAATTTAAGTTCTGGTACTTTCAAAACATCAATACTCATAACTTTAATTCCATCAACATTGCCAATGTTTTCAGAAAATAATTTGGTATAATCTTTTGGATTAGCTTCAGCGTCCATCTTTAAATAGCTCAAAGTCTCATCCAATTTTTTCTGAATCGACTTTTCAAATTTGCTCTCACTAATTATTATTTTCATATTATAATCCTGTTTTAATTATTCTATCTCTATCCACATCAACCATTTCCGCTATTTCATCCTTACTAAATTTAGAAAGGGGTGTATTGGTAATAACCAAGTTCAACCCAACATATTCCAAATTACCAAATGATTCCAACTTTTTGCAACGAATTAACACCAATGAACCTGTAACCCTTTTCAATTTACCCAATGACTCAATATCTTTATCTTGCAAATTAATAAATCCATCAACCTCAACCACCTCTCCAAGTATCTTATTTATTACATCTTCAGGTAATTTATCCAGATGCAAACTACCCTCAACTCTAATCCCATCATAATCTTTTTTATTCTTATAGTTATCCAATATCGAATCAGTATAGTCCATCAAAAACCCAACAGGAATAGAAAATAAATTATCCTTACTTTCAGATTCAATAATCAATCTTAATTGTTCCTCATTAATTATTATTCTCATTAGATTTTATTCTTTAGTTTTAATTGTTTAATTATTTCAAACGCTTGTTTTTCGATTATCTTATATGTTTTTGGAAAATACTCATTCTCATACCATTTAACCATATCATCCCAACTATCAAATTTGGTGGGAATTTCATAATTAATTGTCTCTACATCATAATCAATTTTATTATTAAAATCACTTATCTCTAAATTATTATCAACCCAACAATGAGCATTCTCAACATATATTTTACCAATAGGAAACTCAGGAAAAGCCATTGTAATACAATTTATTTGATAATTACCTACTTGTTCATTATATACCCAATAAACACCATAATCATCATCCTTATACCAATCAACCACAATCTCACAACCCTTATATTCCTTCTTTATATCAACCAATACTGGAAATAAGTCAAATAACGTTATTCCACTAATATCATAGTCAATCATTCCCAATAACTTAATTTCTGATACCCCCAACATCTCAGCAGTATTCAAAAATCCCATCTTATCTATAAGACCCATCAATTTAGATTTCATCTTATCCAATTGTTCTTCACTAATTATTACTTTCATATTTGTGTACCTATCTCTTTAGCTTGTCTTTTTATTATCTCATATGTCTTCGGAAGATATTCATTATTATACCAATTCATCATTTCATCAATACTACCAAATTCGGTGGGAATATCATAACTAATCGTTTTAACCTTATAATCAAGTCCATTATTGTAACTCTGAAAATTAATAATACCACCTTCCACAAATGAATGACTATTATCCACATATACCATACCTTCATCAAAATCAGGTGTCGCAATAGATACAACAAATAACTTACCACCATCAATATCCATTTCATACAACCAATCAATACGATAACCCTCCTCAAAATAATCAACTGTAATCTCACATCCCTTATATACATTATTCTCCTCAACCATAATGGGAAATAAATTATAAATACCCAATTCCTCAATACCATAATCAACCAACTTAAATAACTTAAGTTTAGATATACCCAACATCTTAGCAGTACCATCAAATCCCTCCTTATTAACCAAACCCATTAATTTGGATTTCATCTTATCCAATTGTTCCTCACTAATTATTATTTTCATATTATCTATATATTTTTCCTTTTATCTCTATCTGACTTTTAATCTCCTCATCACTTAATTTAGCGAGGGGACAACTATCGATAAATAAATTCTCACCAACATATTTTAATTTACCTAATGATTTTATTTTTCTACAATGAGCAAGATATAAATTACCACCGACATACTCCAAATTACCCAATGATTTAATATTGGTATAGTTCAAATCCAAATAATCCCCAACCTCAACTACATTATCAAATATTATATCAAAATCCGTGTATTCTTTGTTATAACTTAGACCCCCAAGTACTTTAATACCATCAAACCCCTTCTTCTTATAGTTATTCAAAATTTCATAAGCCTTATTATAAAATAAGTTACCTGGAACATTTAATAACTTCCTTTCATTCTCAGATTCAATAATCTGTCTTAATTGTTCTTCACTAATTATTACTTTCATATTAACCTCTATATATTTTTCTTTTTATTTCTACCTGACTTCTAATCTCCTCATCACTTAATTTAGCGAGGGGACAATCTTCAATATATAAAGTTCCCCTAACTTCTTTTAATTTACCCAAAGATGTAATTGGTACAAATCTTAAATTCAAAGCCCCAACTGAAATTAAATTACCCAAATCTGTTAATTTTGTACATTTAATTAAATCCAAATAACCTTTAACTTCTTCTAATTTACCCAATGATGTTATTTGCGAATTTTGTAAACTCAAATAACCCTCAACTTTAACAATATTATCTAATAGATTTTCAATTAAGTTCAAATCAGATTCACTCAAATCCAACTCACCCTCAACTATAATCCCATCAAACCCTTTCTTCTTGTAATTGTTTAGTATAGCATTAGTGTGATTTATTAAAAAATCCACAGGGACTCTAAATAATTTTCTTTTATCCTCAGATTCAATAATCAATCTTAATTGTTCCTCACTAATTATTACTTTCATAACTCAATTTCATTTTAAATTTTTAATTAATTTACTTTCTAAAAAGTCTACGATATTTTTTATATCTTTTACAGAATAAAATTCACCTATCAATTGATTATCAGCATATAAAAGATAAGTTTTTCGCTTATTTTTAATCAAACCTTCTACAATTTTTAATGTTACACCATTGATAGTTTTTTCAGCAAGCGGATTATCAATATTAAAAATATTTCTTCTTATATCATTATCTTCTTTTCCGAATTTAAGTTCATCTGAATAGTTACTTACTATTTCATTTTCCAATTCTTTAGCTTGTCTCTTGTTTAAGAACCTTCCTTCAATTCCTGTAGAATCCAGCAATGAATTATTTTTTAAGATTTCTAAATAGTTCTCCAAAAGAAGTTTATACTGATTCTCATTAATTATTATTTTCATATTAACCTCTATTTATTTTTTTCCAAACCTGTGGGTTTGTTTCCCTTAGTTTATCATAATCTTTCACTAGTGGACTACCTGATATAGACAATACACCACCAACATATTTTAATTTTGGTAACTCACTTATCTCAGTATTTTCCATCGCAAATCCACCACCAACATATTCCAACTCAGGCAACCTATCAATCTTAGTATTATTAATATTCAAATAACTTTCCACATATTTCAAATTACTCAAATCACTAATCTCACTATTCCTTAAATGTAAAAAACCATTCACCCTAACCAAATACTCAAATCCAAATGGCCTGTCTTCCTCATAGTCAAAATTAAAATCATCAATATAATCATCCATATTGTATTTTCTTAAATCAAGGTTACCATCAATATAATACCCATCATAGTTACCCCCATTCTTCTTATTCATAAACAAAAAGTAACTATCCCATTTATTATATGGTAATCCAATTTTAGGTATTTTAGTGAAATCCATTAAATTACCCCCACCCTCATTTTCAATAATCAATCTTAATTGTTCTTCAGTTATTATTATTTTCATATTATATTTCTTTTATCATATAAATACAATAATGGGGAATTAAATTACTCACTCCCATTTCATTTCCCCCACCTTCAGTGGGTGAACCGCTCCACTCCGTTCCACTATTCATTCCGCTCATAATCCAATTCCCCATTATTATTTGGTAATCCTTTATATAACCCTCACATTTCCTCACCACAACACTTTCTCATACGTCTCCGACTCCATATATGGTAAGTGTAATTAAATCCTCCACAATCGTAATTTATCATCAATATCAACGATATATTAGACTATCGTCTATTTCAATGATATTTTATGGTAAATTATTACAAGGGTTATTATCAATGGATTTCATTATGCCCAATTATATGAACACTATAAGACTCATTTGTATAATCATTTAAACATTATCATATCCATCAAAGATGGGGTTGAAGTATTCATATTATACTCTATATTAGTCCTATTCCTAAGACACTATGTGTCCCACCCAACCCTCAAAGATAACAAACTTTTTTCTCTGAGAAATGTATATAGTAAAAAAAATACCTCTAATGATACCTCCAGACACAAAAAATTACGTTTTAGCTATCATTAACACTATTTATTGGTGGATAATTGTGGGAAGAAGTGGGAAATCATTTGTTTAAAAGTGGGTAAAGGGATTGTCCCCTCCACCTGACACAATGACATTTCCAAATTTTTTAACAATTTTAACATAAAAATTAACGACTGACATAGTGTCAGACCCAAATATACTAAATTATGAACCAGTTTTTAACCAACATCCCCACCACAATATCTCAAATAAACGAAAGATATGTGGTGACATATTGTCAGGATGATATAAGTGGGACTTGTATATACACAATATACACCTCCAAGTTACAACCCAAACCAATATACGTGTTATCTTATTGTAATATGAATGACATCATATCTGACATAAACAAAAAATCCCCACTCACCGAGGGGGACTTCTTTAATCTTCAATTCGAAATACGAACTGACTCTCTAAATAAACTAACTACTCACCTGTCATCAGGGTCTATATCCGATATATGAGACCTCCACATATCAGCAAACCAAGATTGGGGATACTTGTTACTAATAAGTTCCCCAGTGTAGAGGAATAAAGCAACCCCTCCAACAATAACCAATACCCAAGCAATAATATACAACATAATAATCTATTTTAGTTCCCTACGAAGATAGTTCAATACCTTCCTATTGTAAACCTTCTCATTACCATAAGCCTCAATCTCCATTGGGTGGTTCTCATACCCAAACTTCTTATATAGTTTAGTATATGACTTACTAATATCCTGGACAGAGTGGGTATACTCGTGGATAATAGTTCTAGTTAAATCACTAACAGTCTTAATGTTATTCATATACACATAGATGTGGTGGGTGTCAGGGTCATACATTCCCCAATCATCACACTCAATATATGATAAAGTTATCCCACTGATACCCAATGTCTTTCTATACCCAAGAGCATTAACACAATACTCCATAACCTTATCCTTAATCTTATTAACCTTGTACTTGGTCATCCCTTCAAGTCTATCATTAGCGTATATCATATCAGTTGTATTATAGGTGGGTGAATAATCATTACAATAATATAACGATTCACCACACCATTTAGTTCCCCAATGGTATTATTTGTAAGTAAACTTATTCAACTTAATATTAACATTATCACATAACCTAGTACTAACATCTCTATAAAAGTAAGTGGAGAAGATACAACCAAACCATCTATTCAAATCTTCCCTAACTACCATCCTTACATCATTATACATCCAATTACTCCTTCTATATGTATGAAAGATATTACCCATACTATTGGGGTTGTATGCGTTACTACAATTAATAATCTTTATATTCAAGTCAATACACTTGAATGAATGTCCAGCAACTGTCTTAACCTCTCTAGTATTAACATTAACCTTATAGGTAATGGTGAACCCACAACCAATCGCATCATATGTCTTACCCTTGAAGTATTTCTTAACAACGTTCTCAATCATATAAGGAATTATTTTGTTACACAAAGATAATCATTCCCCATCACACCACCAAACATTTATTAATCTTTTTATTCTGTCATAATGTCAGTTGGGGATGTATACAATCCATAACATATACGAAGGTGTTCCCCATGTCATATTGTCAGTCCCCCATATACGTAATACATCTAATCCCTCCTTTGTCATTCTGTCAGTCCCCCATATATACAATCCATAACATATACGAAGGAGGGAGGACTATGTCAAAATGTCATAGGGTTTAATTTGACACAGGGAGGGAGCTATTACTTTTTTGACTTTGAACCTTGAAAATAGGGGGATGCTCCCCCCTGTAGTCCCATATTACCTTATAGACCCCTCCCCTCCTACGTATCCCCCCTTGCTCCCTCCCCTGTTTTCTTCGTATATAGGGGGGACAATCCCCTAAATAAAGTATATGGGGTAAAAAAAATTTATGGTAAAAATTTTGGAAAATTGGGAAATACCCATATATGAAAAAAAATTTTGGGTAAAAAGTAAGTCACCCCTTATATAAGTGAAAATGTAAAAAAAAATTTCTGGAGAAAAATTACAAATTTTAGAAAAAAAACAATAAAATGTTTTTTGTGATATTTATATATATGGGAAGAAATATAAATGAACATTGTTGTATAATATGTGGGGAAAAAACTCCATCATTATTTTATTCAAGCAGAAAAAACAAGTGTAAAACTTGTTTGTCGTTAAATTACAAAAATAATATAGATAAAGAGGAATATATTGAAAAACAGAAAAAGTGGAGAGGAAATAATTTGATACATTATAGGGTTGAGAGTGCAAAACATAGAGCTAAAAGAAATAACTTGGATTTTCAACTGACAGATAAGATTATTGAGGACAAACTCAAGGAACAAAATAATTTATGTTATATATCAAAACAACCATTATCATACAAAGAGAATGATTGGAATTCAATTTCATTAGATAGGTTGGATAGTGAGTTGGGATATACAATTGAGAATACTATTATTGTAACTAAATTTGTTAATAATTCCAAAAATAATTTATCATTGGATGAGTATATTAAATTAATTAAATTGGTTTGTGATAATTTGTAAAAACATTTTCTCGTTATACTCGATATCAAACCCCAACCCCTTTTTAAATTGATATATTTATATTAAAAATTAGATAATGAAAAGAATTATAAGATTAACTGAGGGTGAATTGGTTAAATTGGTTGATAAGTTAATATATGAGATTAAGGAAGATGGGGTTAGGGAGCGATTGAAATATCTATTGAATGAGTTAAAGGGGTATGGTTTAGAGGATGGGGATTATGCCATATTTGGTTCTGCACCATTAGTTGTTAAGGGGTTGTTGGATGATGTGAATGATTTGGATGTGATAATAAAACCATCAAAATGGATATTTGGGGATAATGATGAATATAGGACTGAAGATATTGAATTTTTTAATAATTGGGCAGGATTTGACATTGATGATTTGATTGATAATAAATCATTTGAATACAATGGGTTTAGATTTGTAAATGTTGATGAGGTTATAAGGTATAAAAAAATGCTTAAAAGAAATAAAGATAAAAAATTTTGGGATAAATAAATTCTCCCTTCGGTCGTAATCAATCCCCAACCCCTTTTTAAATTGATATATTTATATTAAAATTAATTTATGAAAATTATTATTAGTGAACAACAACTTCAGAGAATTATTAAGGAGTTTTATAAGAAAAAACCAAAAGTTAGAAGTATTGGTAAAGGATTATGGGATTATGGTAAAACAGTAAAAGAGTTAATTATTCAAGAATTACAAGTATTTCTTTCAAAAAAACGAACAAGTAATTATTCAATGAATAGTGAAATGTTTCTCCAGGATTATGTTGAATATATAAATGAAACAATAATTAGACTTTTTAATGAAGCTTATATAGAATTTGACGATGAAAATATTGAAAATATTATAAAAGAAAATTTGGCTAGTATTGAGGGTAAAAAAATAATTATGAAATACCCCAAAAAATTGGTTATATTCAGATATGATGAAAAAAGGACATATTCTAATTTTGAGCAATTAAAGGAAGCCATAGATTTCACGTCTAAAAAATTGGATACATACATTAATGAAAATTTTCCTAATGATTTATATAATATGGCACCGACATATAGTGGTCAAGAAATAGAGGATGAATTGACACAAAAAATTTATGATTGGGAGCATACAAAAACTATACTTGAGAGATTATATAATGACTATATTGTTAGTGATTTGGTTGATGAACAATTATTTGAAAAATTAAAGGGTAAAAACTATATTGATGAGATATTCAAAATTATGGATAAAGAGATGGAAAAAAATAATTATCAAATATTCCATAAAATAAAAGAAACTGACCTTAAATATTATTTTAATATGTTCTTGGAGAGTTACATTAAATATTATTCTAAACGTTTCAATAAAGAAGAACTAAGGTCGGACACAATAAATTTAAAGATAAATTTACCCCTTGAAATTTTAATGAGTAAAATATTTAATATGATTTATAAAAATTTATAACTAAGATATTATTCCCCATTTCTTATATTAGGATTGGGGATATTTTTTTTCTCTCCCTTCGGTCGTAATAAATCCCCAACCCCTTTTTTGAAAAAAAATTTGAGAATTTGAAAATAATGTATTAATTTTACGGAATTAATTAATCAAATACATTTATGGGTAAGTCAAAAAAAGAGAAGGTATTAACGGATATTCAATTTACCAAAATTGATATGGTATTAAAGATGTTTAAATGTCTTTTGCCATTGTATATTGAGTGTAAGGATGATGAACCACGATGTGTAACATTTTGTGGATTGAATAGGAGTGTGATATATGATATTACAAGTTGTAGTTTTTTTAAGGTTGGTTTAATATCTGATGGGGCATTAAAGAAACTTGAGAGGAATGTTGAGGAACATCTATATAATAGGACACTTTCGAGTAGGGTTATATTTTCTATATTGGAAAAGAATCCTGATATGACTGTTGAGGATTTTATAAAAATATTGAAGAAGTATGGTACGACAATAACATTAACTGAGAGTGAACATAATCGTTTACCAAAGGACACAAAAGGGTTTTACGAAAAGACATATGAAGACTATGAGAAGATTGGGGTGAATGTACTAGGTTTGAGGGATTATATGGAATATTTGAATTCGATTAAATTATAGTTTTATACTGGTATATTTATATTAAAATTAATTTATGAGAAGAAAGATTAATGAGGCATTGGGAGTACCTGTTAATATAATACCCAGTGCGATTAAGTTATATGATGAGATATATAGATTTTTATCTAGTTTAAAGGACATTCAATCTGATAATAGTTATAAGACCATATTAACTGGTGATTATACAATTTCGGATATGAAATTGAGAACAATTAATTTGGAGGTTGAGTTACATAAGGTTCAAGGTGGGAGTTTTTCATTTTTAAGTTTTGGTCAAGGTGTACATATTTCGGTTAATGACCAATTCCAAATGGAAGTATTTGTGGAAGAGGATGAGACAATTATTAATATTGAGTTTATTGTTCCTGAAAAATTCGAGGATAAGGAATTCTTGGAATATTATCAACAGAATAAAAATCGTTTCATATCAATTATTGCCCATGAGTTGAAACATGCGTATGATTCTTTCAAGAAGAATAAGACAAATTTACCTAAGAGGGTTGATTATCAAATTAGTGCTAATAGGGGATTTGGTGGGGTAAGACCATTGAATAGATTTTTATTTCTTTCATATTATACTCACCATATTGAGAATTTGGTTAGACCAACACAATTGGCGGCAGAGATTCATCTTGGAAAGATTACAGCAAAAGAATTTTATAATTTTTTTGTTGATAATGAGATTTTTAAAATATTAAAAGAGGCAAAAGAATTTTCATTGGAAAATTTAAAGACATCATTAAAGAACTATATGCCTCAAGTTTATGAGATTTTGAATATGGTTGGTATGGATGTTGATACTGAAGATGATGCTATTGATAGTATCCTTGAATTATTTTATATTAACCTTGTGAATTGGAAACAAGAACAAATGATTAATTTCATTTATCCAAGAGGGAGGAACAATCCTTTCTTTCAACATATGGTAAATGACGATAAAGATAATTATATTAACACTTATTCACATAAGATTGGAAAATATAAAGATGATTATGAAAGATTTTATATTGATGAGGCGAGATTTATGAAACATACCGCAACAAAGATGATTAAGAAATTGGGTCGATTATATGAATTAACAAATCAAAAAACTATGAAAGAGAACAAATCAATTTGGGATTGGGAGATGTATCAAAAAATACATGGTAAGAACTCACCAATTGTTACCAAGATAAAGACCAAGGATGAATTAATTTCGGAATTGTCAAAACGTATTAAGAAAAAACTATAATTTAATATCCCCATACTTTAATTAGTGTGGGGATATTTTTTTTGGTATATTTATAAAATAAAAAATATATGAAAAAAATTATAAGATTGACCGAGGATGATTTGATTAGAATTGTGGAAAAAGTTATGATGGAAGAAGGTATAACAAATACTTGGGATAAGGTTATGGATTATGTATATGGTCAGCCAAAAAAGAAGAATGTAAAATCTGGTCAAAGTACATCAGGTGATTCATATAATAAAATGATGAATTTTGTTACTGACCCATTTAATTTAAAAAAGGATATTGATTTCACAAAAAAAATAAGTCAACCATCATCAACAGGTAAACAAAAGTTAGATGGGTCAACATTGAGTGTTAGTGGAAAAATATGGCCATTTTTAAGAGAATGGGAGGGTGACCCAAAGAATAGGGTAGGTGGGGTTAAAGAACCGAAGTATAAGGCATATAAGGATAGTGTGGGTGTTGTTACGATAGGGTATGGTCACACACAGAATGTTAAACCGACTGATGTATTAAAGAGTAAAAAAGAAGCGGATGATTTATTGGTTTTAGATGTTAGAGAGAACGCAAATTATATTCGAAAGATATTGAAGGGTTGGAAGGATAAAAAAATTCCTGGGTATATGGTGACACAAGGGCAATTTGATGCTTTGGTATCATTATCATTTAATTCTGGGATTGGTAATGTTAGGAAGTCCGCATTTCTTCAAGAATTAAAAAAGGGAAATGATAAGAAGGCGGCTGAATTAATTAAAACATATAATACAATTGGAACTCAAGGCGTATCAAATCGAAGACAAGCTGAAATTGATTTATTTAATTCTTGATATATTTATTATTATTAATAAATTAATAAAAAAAACAATGAAAAGAATAGTAAAATTAACTGAATCTGACTTAAGTAAATTGGTTAAAAGAATAATTAAAGAATCCTATGATATTGATGAAGTGATAACTGAGTTGGATGATTGGATTGAAGGTAATGTTGACCATATCAGTCGATATTCATTAGAAGACAAAGTAAAAGAATTATTAAATATGGATGAAGAAATAACTTCAGAAGTAGAAGAATTGGAAAGTGATGAGGGTGATGAATATGGTGAAAATTGGGGAACAAAAATAATTGTAATAAAATACAATGATGAAGATTTGATGAAGGTGTGTGTGACTTCTGAAGGTGGATATCATTTTGGTAAAAATAATATTGTTTTTGAAGGTGAACCAAGAGATAAATTGGTGCGTGCTGGCTTTGGTATTCGTTTTTATTTCGATAAAAGTTTGTTATAAAAAAATCCCCATTCTTTAATTAGAGTGGGGATTTTTTATTTGTATTAATATATTTATAAATAAAAAAATGGCAAAAAATATAAGAAAATCTAGAGTTTACATTAAGAGTAAAAAATCCTCCAAGAAAACATTCAAAAGGATTAAAAATAATATGGAGGTAATAAAAGAATTAACAATTAAAAAATAAAAACTATGAAACATTTATTAAACGAACTATCAGATTCTGAAAAACAAAGAATATTAGGACAATATAATGATTCCTTAATTATTGAAACAAAAAAATTTAACAAGTTTATAAATTCAAAACTTGGAAATGTAAAACCTCTACTTGAACAAGATGAAGAAGAAGAGGATGAAATGGAAGATGAAGAAGAATATTACTTAGATATGGATTCAGATGAAGAAGAAGAGGATGAAATGGAAGATGAAGATTATTAATTTAAAATCATAATTATATCCCCATCATATAATATTATGGTGGGGATTTTTATTTATAAGAATATTGTGTTATATTTATAGTAAAATTAGATACAATGAGAAAAGAAGGATATAGAATTGGAGAATTTGGTGAGATGGAGATGAAGGGAATTAATTTGGTTGTTAAAGCATTGGCCAAAAAATTTCCATTTGTAACAGGTTGGGAATTAAGTCAAATTTGGGATGAGTATTACAATGTTATTTTTATTAACTTGATAGTTGACCTTGAAAAGGCTGGAGAATATTATAATGTTGAGTTTTCGGATTATTGGATTGATTTATGGAAATCAGATAAAATAGTTGACTCATCATATATTTTGTCAATGGCATATAATAATAACTTGAATAATTTAGTTGAGACAAATAAAATCAAAGAAAAATTGGAAGAATTATATTCAAATTTACCTGATGATTTTTGTTTGTTTTATAGATTTGAAGATACTGATTTAAATAAATTCAAAAATAAATGTTATATTAACATACATTATTTTGTTAATAAACCATCTCAAAATATATACTATTCAATATAAAGAATTATGAAAATTATAATAACTGAGTCACAATTAAAAAAACTAACTGAAGATAAAGTTGAGAGGACTAAAAATTTGATAAGACAGAAAGCTAACGAGGATGGTATTATGGATACGTCAAGAATGTTAGGTATGGATTATAAGGATTTTATTAATAAATTTGAAATTCCATTTGATGATGATAAGGCAAAAAAACTTATCGAAGATTATATGGATGATAAACTTGATAGAATCTATGATTTTGAGAAAAATAAGGATTTGTATTGTGAACGATATGAAACACCTGACAAATTTCTCAATGTAGTTGAAGAAGCAATTCTTGACTTCTTATATTACAACCATTTTCAGGATATATTAGATGACGATAGTGTTGAATTTGAGAATGTTGTTTTTTTGGTGTCAAATTATTTAATTGAAAATTATGGTGATATTATCAAAAATAAATTTATTGAAAATTGTAAGAAATGAAAATATTAATTAATGAATCTCAACTTGAGGGAGCAATAAAAAAGTATTTAGAAAGATTCTATTCCGATAAAATTATGGACATTGAAATAGAAGGGTCTAAAATTACTATAACCTTAGAAGGTGAACCAAATTGGTCTAATATGGCTGAATTGGAATCCGATATTAAAAATGATTTGAAAAGTGTATTTTCAGGTAAAAATCTTCAATTGGAAATAAAATTTGAAAAAGAATTTGAGGCGACAATTGAATTTGATGGCAATGATGTTAGATTAGAAAAAACAATGGATAATGGTGAAATATTTGAATTGGAGGGAGAATTGATTCAATATAGTTCTGGTAGAGCTGATGAATGGGAATTCGAACCAACTTATATTTCTGATGATGATTATTATCGTGAAAATTGGGAGATGTTGGATGAATATATTTTGGATAGATTTGCTAACAAGTAGGTATAATCAAAAAAAGACTAAGTAAAACCAAAAATTATATCAATCAAGTCTTTAACTATTCTTCTGATATATTTATTATGTAATGGGGTAAAACTAAATGTGGTTTTACAAAACAAAAAACAAAATGAAAAAAGTAATTGTAATCATTTTGTGGTTTATATTAGTATTTACAAATTTAAATAAATCACAAAACATTTCAGTTTCTTCGGAAGATGAAAATTTAGTTCACAGAGATGTTACAGCAATTAGTTTCTCGGTAAATGCGAACATCAAAAACAACCACCCTTTCACCAATTTTTGTAAGGAGTATCTAAAAGTTGCGATATTATACCATATTGAGTGTGGTATCCCTGCAAGTATTCAATTGGCACAAGCAATAGCTGAAAGTGGTGGTGGTAAATCAGAACTTGCTTTGAAAGCAAATAATCTTTTTGGTATGAAGTATTATGAAACTTTATATAATGGAGATTATTGGGAATCACCAGGTGGTATTAAATGGAGAAAATACGATAATTTCGAACATTCATTTTCTGACCATGCTGATTTTTTACACAAATTTTATCCTAATTTTATTGGTAAAGATTGGAAATTTTGGGTAAAAAATTGTAAAGGTTACGGAGGTGTGGGGTATTGGGCTCACATTGGTTCTGTAATCGAATATTATGAGTTATGGAGATATGATGAATATGTTGATAATTACAAGTTGAGAATGGAGGAAAAAACCTATAATTTGTGATGATTATATTCTCTTAATTTATCCAAGTAATGTTTATATAATAAGATTGTCAGATGGTATGACCCCAGTATTAAAACACAATAAATTTCAAACCACAACATACCTGATGATAATAAAATAAGGATAGACATTAGATAAAAAACCGTAAATAATCGGAATCGTTTAAGTGTTAATAAGGGATAAGAACATGAGAGAAAAAAAAGTCCCGCGAAAATGTTATGAGTAATGGGATAAAGTTCTATTGAAAACGCAGTCAGGAGTAATAAAAAAAATGAAGGTATTTGCCATTTGTCAGTACTAAAAAAGAAATAACTTGTGGCTGCGTTTACTAAAATAAAAAGGGGTTGTAAAGGTGTTTTCCAATAACTTGATATTGACCATAATTCACCACATATTGACAAAAGAATAAAAGGTTGTATAATTGATAATATAATCACAAAGAATTTGATATAAAATTCATATTTCTTGATAAATTGCATAAAAAAATAAAATTATGAATGACGAACAAAAAGCTCAAGTTTATGGTTCACTATTAAATGAACATACTAAATATTTCAACGAAATAAATAGAATAAAGGGAGATAGTTTAGACTTGAATCGAGAGCAAAGGTTAAAAATCCAAGAATTGGAGAATAAACAAAGAGAAGTGATGGAAAAGGTTAAAAAGTTATTTAGTTAATAACACAAAAACACATCTTTTTAGATGTGTTTTGTTTTTATAAAATATTTATTATAAAAAAGTATTATGTCTTATAGAAAAACTAAATTAATTCAAGAAAGAAATATATTATTAGAGAAAAAATACATATTGGAACAAGGTCCTGTACCACCTCCAGCACCACCTCCTGCACCTGTTCCTATACCACCATCTACAGGAACACCACCTCCATCAAGTGGGGAAACAAAACCTTTTGAAATTAAATCTGTGGAGGATTTTAAAACCCCTGAAAACAAAAATAAATTATGTAGTAAGATGAAAATACCTACAGAAATAATATCCCAAAAAAAAGAAATTGAGGGGTATCAATATTATTTAACTAAAGATAATAGTCAATTATTTTGTTATGATGAAATTGAGGATAAAAAATAATATCTAAGCACTATATCCTGCTTCATCATCAATTGCTGCATTTACTTTTTCTGTTCCTTTAGCCCAAAAAGTACCAGCAAATTTATTTGTACGGTCTTCTTTGGCTATTTTAACAAGTTCACGAATAGATAATCCATCTTTTACACCTTGATTAATTCTTTTAGCGAAACCCTGAAAGAAACCAGGACCATTCCAAGTTGCGTATGAAAAATGTAACATTAATGGTCTACTACTTTCAACAACTTTTTGAGTATCACCTTTAAAGAAACTCTTGGCATTAGAATCGTATAATTTTTTCATCAATTTTGCTCCTAGTTCAAGGAGTTGAGGTCTTAATTCACCACCATCATAATTCCATTTCCATTTATTACAAAAACTTTCCATACCCATTTTTTCTTTTTCCTTATCAATAAGTCCAAAAAATTCTTTACCTTCTTGTGCTGTAACACTATTTCCTTCAATATTTCCCGCCACTCTATCAATACCAAACATAGTTTCACCTGACCTACTATAAGCACCTTCTTTTCTTGGATGTTTAGTACCTGGATATTTGGCACATTCAGGATTCCAATAACCACCTTCAAATTTTTGTATAACTTTTTTAGTTATTTCAATAAAATCAGAAGAAGTACCACTTCCACCACCACTATCTGTAGAGGATGAATAATCTGTCGTACTATTGTTACTACCATCAGAACTTGATTCAGATTTTTTAGCTAAATCCATTGCATAATCTAAAAAGTCCTTAGCAAATTGTTTTGAATCTAATTCGGTTAAATTATATAGTTTTTTTATTTGAATTTTTTCTTGTTCACTAATTATTAGTCTCATTTTATTTCTTTTATTTATAAATATTTGATGATAATTAAAATAACTTATATTTATTTAATATGCAAGTTAAAGTAGAATATAAAGATTCGTGTGTTGATAAAACTAAACACAAATACATTCATGAATTTATAAAGTTCTTGAATAAGAATTACCCAATACAACAAGACATTAAAATCATATTTTTATCTAAGAGATTAGGGAATATGACTACAGGTTCTAGAAATAATAAAGGAGAAATTAAAGTATTAGGTAAAAAAAGAATGGTTAGAGACATTTTAAGAACTCTAGCTCACGAATGGATACACGAATACCAATTGGGAGTTTTAGGTAGAAGTAATGGTCCCGATATTGGGGGAATAAATGAAGATGAAGCTAATTCAATTGCAGCTAAGTTACTTAAAATATTTGAAAAATTACATCCTGAAAAGGAATATATGATGTATGAGTAATTAAACAAATGATGCAAATTCTGAAAAGAATTGTGCTGGCATTTGTGAGTGACTAACATTTCTTCTTATATCTGGTTGAGTTTTTTCAATTTTACTTAAACTATCACCATGTTTTCTGTATTGACCACCCCAATTCTCTTGTCTTGATACCATTTTAACATTCTGTGGTAAAGTTCCAGTTAAATCGTTTCCTAATAAAGACATAGTATCAGAAGTAACTATAGGGTCTATAAGTCCTGCTTTATATCCTTGTTTAGCTGCAGCCCAAGCATTTTTACCACCAGCAGAAAAACCACTCACAGAACTAATTTTAGCATTAGGGTCAGTTGATTTGATATAGTTTATAACACTATCCAATGAATTCTCAAAATTACTATACGCAACGTTTTTATTTTTCAAGTAATTACTACCTTGTTGTTGCATAAATTGAGCACCAAATTGGGTGCTAGGGTAACCACCAAAAACAATAGCATAATCAGAAGAATCAACATTCTTATCAATAATAATTCCTTGTTTAGAAATTGCTTTATCAGATTTTTTTTCACCTTGTTTTGAACTGCTACCTGGTGATGAAATACCACCTTTATCAGTTACATTAAAATTAAATTCAATGTGTACAGCATTATTTCCTTTTTCTCTTAGAACTTTTCTAATCCCTGAGTTACCTTGGTTCATTAATTTTTCAGCTGTAGATGCAAATTTTTCACTATATGGTGTAATATCAATTGCAAAACCAGATAAGTGGTTACTCATAAGTTTTCCAGTACGTTTGTCTCTCTCTCTTAAAAAATCAGCAAATTGTTGCTGTGTCATTTGATTTGCTTTTAGCTTGTCCCAAGCTTGGACAACCTCATTACCGTACCAATTTAATATATCAACCCTTCTGTTTTGTGAATTTGCTCTTGCTTGGTCTTCATAAGTTCTAAGTGTACTTGTATATGTTAAATCAGGTGTACCAGCTTCAGCAAATATACTTTTTAAAAGTTTTTCTGCATCGGCATTAAGTGGTATAGCTGATGGATATGACTTTAAAGTTATACTATCGGCATTAGGATGTTTAAAATATTCACCAGCGGCAACACTACCACTTTGACCTAAAGATTCACTTGAAGAACTTGAAGAACTTGAAGAACTTGTTGATGATAATCCTCCACTTTCACTTGATTGATTTTGTTGATTGGCTAATGACTTAGCATAATTCAAAAAATCACTTGCGAATTTTTTTGAATCCACCTCATCTAATTTATAAAGTTTTCTTATATTTTTTCGTTCTGATTCTGATATAATTAATCGTTTCATTAAAATAATTTCTTTATAAATATCAGAAAAATTAATTGGTATCTTAAGAGATACCAATTAATTCCAAATCAAATATTAGTTTTTGACCAGCTAATGGATGATTAGCATCTATAACAACACTTGATTCATTTATATCCAAAATTTTCACGATTATAGGACCTTGTGAACTCATCCCTTGTAAAGTTTCACCAACTTTAACATCTTGAGGGACTTGAGATTTACTGATTGTAGTAATTCTTTCAGGGTCATAGTCACCATAAGCATCATTTGGTTCAATTTCGATTGTTTTTTTATCACCAACACTCATCTCCATTAATCCTTGTTCAAATCCTTTGATTAATTGATTTTGACCTAAAGTTGAAACCAAAGGTTCACGACCTTCATTTAATGAAGAATCAAAAATTGTTCCATCAGATAATCTACCTGTATAATTGACTGTAATGGTGTCACCATTTTGTACTTTTTTCATTTTATTAATATTTTAATGAAACAATAATAATATAAATTCGTTAAGTCAATTCGAATGATATTTGTAACATAAATTTTTTATTATAAAATCCCATAAACTCCCAAGCTTCCTCAACAATAAAATTTAAACCATCTTGACCAATTTCTTCATATAATTTTGAATCCCCAATAAATAATTTACACCGAATAATATATATTTTTTTATTTGTGCTAAAGAATAAGTCTTGTATTTCTACATTACTACCCACCCCATATAGAAGTTCTAGTTCAGAATTAAAAATTCTATTAATTAAAAAGTGAATTGTTTTGTGCATTAAAAAAAAATGATTTAATTTGTATTAAAATACTATATTTATATAAATATGAAAAGACTAATTATAACTGAAGAAGAAAAAGATGATATACTGAGTAAGTATTCAGAAGCTGACGATAGGATTTTACGTTATATAAGACGTAATTATAGAGTTATTGAAGTACCTGAAGATTTTATATCTTTTCTTGGAAAATATAAGATTATGGTTGACGATAAAGGTATTCCTGTCAAAAATAATGTTAAAAGATTAGTTGATTTAATTGATTTGGAAATTATAGACAATTTTCCTGATGTTTCTGATAAAGTTAGAAGACAAACAATAAAAAAATACATTAAAAATTTTGAAGAGTAATTCTAATTTCATATCTTAGATTAAAATTAGAATTATGTCTGAAATTATTTGGTCTTTGGTTGGTGTTGTTTGGCTAACCATTTCAATCTATATTGCTTATTTGGTCTTTAAATTTGGTAAACCTTTATTTCAAAAATTATTGAAATCAAATGGTGTTACTGATTTATATAATGTTAATAATATTTTAAACAAATTTAATAACCCCAATAATAAAAAATAAAATGTTGAGTAACGAATCATTAAAAGAATTTACTTGGATAATGAAAGTATTGGATTCTTGTGAAAATAATTCACAAATTGAAACTACTATTAAGTTATTTGAGTTATATTTGAAGAAATGGAAAATGAATATGAATTCAAAACACATCTCAACTTTCAATTCTAACTTTGAAAAGGAAAAGAAATCAAAAATGATTTCATTTAAGAGAAAAGGGAAATCAACTCTTTTCGGTTCGTCACAATTTTTCTTATTTTAATAAAATTAAATCATATGGGATATAGTTATACTTGGTTTGGAAGAGCCAAACGATTTTTAATGCGAGATTTACCTAATTTCTTTAGGAATATATACAAATTCAGAAAAGCTCTGTGGAATCATCACTGGTGGGACTATAGTGGTACATTAGATTTCATTGAAATTGGTGTTGATGATATCGCTAATGGTGTTGAAAAAAAAGGTATCGAAATTCAACACAGTAGAATGAAGAAAGTAGCTAAAATGAGACGTGCTACTGAGATAATTAAAAACATACGTGAAGATAGATATTTTGATATCGTTGAAAAAGAAATGGGAAGAGGTTTGAGTGGGTTTAATTATGATTTTATACCTCTTGAAGATAAACCAGGTTTCTTGGAAATGGTTGATAAAGATTCTGAAGAAGAAAAAGAGTTCAAAAATAGATATTTTGCTAGAATTAGAGAACTAGAAGAGCAGGAGTGGAATGAACTTTGGGATATTTTGAAAGGTCAACACCCAAGTGTTTATGAAAATGAAGGGAATTGGGATGATATTTTTGATGGAACAGGAATGCGTGGATGGTGGGATTAAATTTTTTTTTAAAAAAACTCCTAATGTTTTGGAAATAGAAAATAGAATTGTACTTTTGTACTTATTAAATCATATGAAAAACAACACTACAATGAAAAACACAATTTTATTCCTACTTTGTCTTCTACCATTAATTTCATTTTCACAAATGGTATACAATGATGGTTATATTTCAGTTAAATATGTTGATTTACTTGAGAGAGATAGAATTAAAGATTCTGTTTTAATTCCATCTGATAATAAAATAAAAACAAACAAAGTATACGTTGTTGAAGGTAATAGATTACCAACATCAAAAAGTGAGTATTTCTCCAATGAAGATTTAACTATGTTTAGTTTAAATAATTTTGTTAGTGAGTATTCTAATGATTTAGTATTAGACAATTATAAAAATCCTAGTAAAATAACTTTTAAAAATACAAATTTTGAAGTATTTTTAGAAAAAGATAATCGTTTAAATTTTTATAGTGGATATGGTTTTTTTGAATTTGATAGTATTATACAATACACAACAAATCAAGATTTCAGAGTTGAGATTGTGTACTATGATGGTTTGATAACTTCGGTTGAATTTAATTTTGACTATATAGGAGAAAAAACTTTAAATTCCACATTGAAATGGTTCAATTCATTATCTGATAATCAAAAAAATTTATACAATATTAGTGATAATCAAGATATGATAAATCTTTGGATTGATTATCAATTTATGAATTCAATGTCAGAATCACTACCAAATAAAAATTTTAGAAATAATATTGTTAAAAATGAAGCATTTTCTTTCGTTTTTTCAAATAACGATTTAAACATTATCAATAAAAAAGAATGGTAAAAAAAAAACACTACGTTTCCGTAGTGTTTTTTTTATCCTAATTGAATTGTTTTAGGTTCACCAACTCTAGGCGGACTTATCGTAGTAACGTTAATTAAAACTCTATCATATTTAAGTTTTAAATCTGAAACCAATTTTGGAATTGGTGCTGTAAGTGACCCTGACACATTTAAATCTTTATTAATACTTCTTATTATGGTGTCTAGTTGTGGATTAATTGTTATTAAATACTCAATAGAAGGAATAGTAACAATTCCGTTTTGCGTTATTCCTCCACTATTTATGAATTTTTTAAATGTACTACAAAGTGCATCTAAAAGTTTTTTTCTGTTTTCTTCTTCTGTCTTACCAATCCTATTTTTATCAATAGAAAAATCTGCTGAAACAAATACCTTTTCATTTAATTTTAAATTATTCAATGATACATTATCTACAGAAGGAAATGAAACATTATTACCTAATTTTAGTTCATTTTCTACAAATTTTACAATTTCAGATTTAAAATTTTGAATATTTTTGATTAATCTATTAATTTGTTCAACATTATACTTTGGTAAATCATCTTCAATAATATGATTTATATCGTCAGTTGTTGGTTCTGCTGGTAAGCCAGGAAAATTAGACCTAAATTTATCTCTTAAAGTATTAAATCTTGTGTTGAATTCTCGTTTTTCTTCAGGGTCAAGTGGTAAACCATCTCTTTTTCTTACGTTTCTGATAATTGTACCAAAAGAAAGCCCAAGTGATACCATTAAATAATCTTTTAAAACTTGAGAATTATCTTTTATCGCTATGGTTAATCCATCCCCATATCCTTCCTTTAAAGGACCTGGTTTTTTTCCATTATATTTTAAATTTGTATTTTTATCAATTTCAATTTTAAGTGTTGTCATTGTATCAGGTGTGACTAATCCTTTACCACCTTCACAATAAAGTTGAAGTACTGTAGGTCCATACGCTATAGGTTTTTCTTGTTCAAATATCACACGTTTAACTAATTTTATTAAATCATTTTCAGTTAATCTTATTATTTTTTTCATAAAGTTTGTTTTTATCATAAATATAACTATCTTTGAAAAAAAAGTAAAAATGAAAATTACATTTATATCTGACACACACTCCAAACACAAATTAATCACTGATGACTTAATTGGTGGAAATTTATTAATCCACGCTGGGGATATATCTTCAATGGGTTATAAACACGAAATTGAAGATTTTTGTGAGTGGTATAATAGTTTGGAAAATTATGACTTCAAAATGTTCATTGCAGGTAATCACGATTGGGGTTTCATAGATAGAGAGCCATTCTTTGTTCATAGAAGTGTCCTAATCCCCAAATCTACCGAAGAAATATTAAATACCTATAAGAACTTTGAATACCTAAGAGATAATTCAGTAGAAGTCCAAATTGGGGATGAAAACCCAGTGAAGATATATGGTAGTCCTTGGCAACCAGAATTCTTTGATTGGGCATTTAATCTACCAAGAAAAGGTGAGGAACTGAAACGTAGATGGAATAATATTCCAACTGATACTGACATCTTAATCACTCACGGACCAGCTTATGGTTACCTAGATAAAGTAATTGGTAGAACTGACCATCTTGGGTGTGAACTATTGACTAAAAGAATTAAAGAGATAAAACCAAAAATTCACGTTTGTGGTCATATTCATACTGGTTATGGTTATACTTTTGATGGTGATACTCATTACATAAACGCATCAGTTCTTAATGAACAATATGCTTATAGTAATAAACCACTTACAATTGATTGGAATCCAACAACAAATGAATTAGAATTCATATAAAAAAACCCCCATTTATTGGGGGTTATTTTTTAAGATAATAAACTATTAAATTTTTTAAATTCTTGTAAACGATGAGCTAAACCATTTGTTCCACCATTCACTCTTCTTGTTACTTTTGTTACAACATCATCTGTTGAACCTTCATCACACATAGGCCAAAGACCTACATTGTTGAAAAAGAACGCAGCAGAACCAAGTGGGTATTTAGTTGCCACCAAATCAGGATTTACGACACAATCTTCACCAATGAATTTTGAGAAGATTTCATAATTTTGTTTACCTGTAAGTTGAATGTAGCCACGGCCTCTGAATTTCCATCCTTCTTTTGACGTTTCATCACCATTACCCATCCTACTTCCATAAACACGAGATGCAATTTTCTCAGGTTGGTGAGCATAAGATTCAGCTAAGTTACCAGGGAAATATCCACCGAAGATTTTCATCAAACCATCTTTTGAATAGTTTAAATTTTCTGATACCGCTTTGAAATTACCTGACTCGTGAGAACATTGAGCTAAGAAATGTGCCAAACGAAGATTTGTGATGAGGTTAAATTTTTCAGCAATTAAACCAATCTCGTCAATCACATTTTGAGGTACGTGACCTTTAAGTTTCTCCAATTTTAATGGTTCTTTTTTGACTGTGGGTATTTCAATTCCCATTTTACCCAAAGTCACTTGACCTGCAATACCATCGGCAACTAACCCATTCTTAGATTGCCATTCTTTTAGTACTTTTTCAGTACCAGGACCGAATATACCATCGGCAGTTACCCCCAATTTTTCTTGTAGGAGTTTTACTAAAGCTCCTTGTGAACCAATTTTTAACATAGTTTTATATTTTTAAAATAAATACTAACAATCATAACAAATCTGATATTTATTATTGTTAATTTTTTTAAAAATGTCATTCAAAGTTAAAAGAACTATTTACTTTTCATTTTTTATAATGTTTCTGTTCGTTATAATAAATCTTATTTCTCTTGTTTCACCAAAAGAGATATCAACTTATTTGAGTATTTTAGAAATTTTCAGTTTAATATTTTTATTTCCCTTATTCTGTTATTTAGGAAACGTTTACACCAGAAAACTAAAGTTAGTTACAAACCACAACAGATATTCAAACAAACTAAATGAATTAATAATTGAGGAGTCTCACAATCCATTATTCTACCAAGGTAATATAAATGAGGGTGGAAAACTTTTAACTAAAAAGATTTCTGAAGTACTAAATGTTGATAGAGTTTCAATTTGGTTATATGGTAAGAATAAAAGTTCCATAATTTGTAAACAATTATATATAAAAAACGATAAAATATGGGATGAAGGTATTTTTTTAAATAAAAAAGATTTTTTACCATATTTTAATCATTTAGAAATTGACCCAATCATTGTTGCCAATAATGCTGAGAAACACGAAGCAACTTCTTGTTTTACTGAATCTTATTTAAGACCAAATAAAATAAAATCTATTTTAGATGTACCAATAATTTATCGTGGTGAAGTTATTGGAGTATTTTGTTTTGAGAATTTAAAGGTAAGAGATTGGTTACAAATTGAAATAAATTTTGGACAAGTTATTGCGTCAATATATTCTTTTACATATTCAATTATGGAGACTAAAAAAGCACAAGAAGAATTAAAAGAGTTTGAAAACTTTGTAGATAATTCAGTATTAGTTTCAAATGCGGATAAAAAAGGTAGGATAACTTATGTTAACAAAAGATTTGAAGAAGTTTCAGGGTGGAAAATGGGAGAAACCATAGGTAAAGACCACAATATTGTAAGTTCTAATTTACATCCAAAAGAATTTTGGAAAGAAATGTATAATGTTGTAGTAAAACAGAAAAAAATATGGAATGATGTAATAACGAACAAAAGTAAAAATGGTGATTTGTATTGGGTTGATTCATTTATTAAAGCTGATTTTGATGAAAAGGGTAATCTTAAAGGGTATCGTTCAATCAGATATGATGTAACCGAAATCATTAAACAAAATATTGAAATAGAGAAAAAGAACACCTATTTAGAGCATGCAGCAAAGATTCTAAGACACGATATGCACTCAGGTATCAATACATATATCCCTAGAGGAATTAATTCGTTAGAACGAAGATTAACTCCAGAACAAATGGAGGAATTAAAAATAACCGCACCATTCAAAATGTTAAAGGATGGGTTGACACATACTCAAAAAGTGTATAATGGTGTTTATGAATTTACAAATTTAGTTAAAAAAGATTCAGTATTAAACGTCAAAAATTGCGACCTCAAGAAAATACTTGATAATTTCTTATCAACCACATCATACAAAAGTCAGGTTAAAATACATTCATTAATTGAGAAAGAAGTAAATGAACCATTATTTTGTACAGCAATAGATAACTTAATTCGTAATGGATTAAAATATAATGATTCAAATACAAAGTTAGTGACAGTCCAAATGGAGGGTAATTATTTAATTATTCAGGATAATGGTCGAGGATTAACTCAAGAAGATTTTATAAAATATTCAAAACCATATTCAAGGAAGGAAGGACAAAAAGAAAGTGGAACTGGATTAGGTTTAAATATTTGTATTGCAATATTGAATGAACACGGATTTGAGGTTTCTTGTGAAAAAAATGAAATAGGTACTAAATTCAAAATAAACTTAGAAAAATAAAAAAAATGATTGAATCTTTAATGTTAATTGATGATGAGGACTTGTTCCATTTGGTGTTTGAAGATGCTTGTTCGTTATTGGATATAAGTTTGTCTTTAAAGGCATTGACGAGTTCTGATGAAGCCGCAAAACTATTTGAGAAGTGGCATAAAAATGGAGACAAGAAACCTGAGTGTGTTTTTGTTGATTTAAATTTGATAGGTTCATCATTTGATGGTATTGAACTTATAAGAAAAATAAATTTTGAGTTTGGAAATCACGTTATTATTGGGATAATATCATCATCCAATGAACCTGAAGAACAAACAAAAGCATTACAAGCTGGAGCTCAATTTTGGATTATTAAATCTGATGATATTGAACCTAGATTAGAATCGTTTAGACAAGATTATGAGGGATATAAAAATAGAACAGCCCCATTTAAAGTATACTCATGAAAATTTGTAAACAAACTAAGAATGAATTAATTGACCTCCTTAATAAAAAGGATGTTGGATTAGAAGGAAACATATTAAAAATTTTGGACACATCAGATGACCCAGAATTTAAAGAATATATTGACACTTGTAAGAAAAAAGACTCAGAATCAAGGAAAAAACGTCTGGAGATTACAAAACAGATTCAAATAAAAAATAGAGAACTTGAGGATTTGAATACAGAAAATAAGAGAATAATGGAAGAACTCCAAAAAACCTTATTAGATGTTGAAAGTACTAAATCAACGTTAGAAATTCAAAATCAAGAACTAATTACTTGGAAAGAAGATAATGAAAGAATAAGTTTGGAACTCAAGGAAGCTATGGATAAGTCAGAAATAGCAAGAATTGAGGCGGAAAGTGCTAAACAAACAGCACTAAATGACTTAGATATTATACAAAAAAGAAAACAAACTGAATTAATTGGGAGTATTGTAACAATTGCATTAGGTGTGATTATATCAATCGGAATTATCACCACTTTTATGTATATTTTAGCTTTATTGATAAATAAAGATACTCAAATGATAGGTTCAACTTGGTCAAATATGTTAGGTATTCTTTTAACTAATGCTTTTAGTATAATTGGAACGATAATGGGGGTTAAATATTCTTCTAAAGAAGGAAAAGAGTGAAAAAAAAAGGGGTCTATTTCGACCCCTTTTTTAATTTATTAAATTTTGGTTCTCCTTTATAGATATTTTCTATTTCATATGGTGTTTTACTGATTCTTTTGTCATATTTCCATATTTGAATAATATCATCCCCATCAACAACAACCTCGTATTTAGTAGTTCCAGTGTTAATCGGTTCAGGATTTTGTTTTTTTGCCATAATTAAGCGATGTCTAGACTAAGTTTTTTTTGAAGATTAAGTTCATATGCTCTTGCCAATCTGGTCATACCACAACCCCAACCAAATCTTGGGAAGAAGTCCAAAGATAAGAAATCTTCCAAATCTTTTTCTACTCTTTCCTTACCAAATAATTCAAAAAGTTTTCCAGCGTAGTTTCCACCTTCAATTGTGTAGAACATTTCTTTCATACTTTCTTTATCACAACTTCTTTCTGCTGAACCAATAGTCTCTTGGCCAAATAATATTACGTCAACTTTGTTGAATTTGTCTCCATCACCTTTTTGCATATTCCAGAATGGGTTTGTTCGCAATGGAAAATTTTGAAGAGAAATTGAATCACCGATTTCATCCCACATTTTTGTTTCGTGTTCAGCCTCAAGGATTTCTGTACCATAATGTTCACATAGTTGGTTATAATCAACAACTTTTGGTGTATCAAAACCAAGATATTCCAGCATTTCAGCTTGAAGTTTAACCATATCTTCTTTAGTACCTTTAGTCTCAACCTCAAACATAGGAAAAATTAAATCATGTCTTCCAGGTATTGGTGTTTTCTCTTGTCTATATGATGTTGAGATACAATATACTCCAGGATATTCAGGATTTTTCAATAATTCGTACTCAAGCCACATCTGTCCAGTCTGCGGTAATGGCCAAACCTCATTAGAATACTCAAATGTTGTGATGCTATGTGGATTTTCACATGCGGCTAAGATAGAGAGTCTTGATTGAGTAGGTACTTCTAAGAAACCTTTAGCTTGGAAGAAGGTTCTCATTTTTTGAACCAATTCGTTGTAAATTTTAGTGTTTTTCATTTTTTAAAAAAGTGTTTTTAGTTTATTAATTTATATGATAAAAAAAATCCCCCTAATAATAGGAGGATTAGTAAGATAAAATTTGATTTATGTTGATTAGATTAGTTCCCATTGATTTTGTTTTAGGAATAAATACAACATATTTTTTAAAAAAACAATAATTTTATAAAAAAAATTTAATTTGTCATAAAAACTGACAAATTGTCAGTTATTTTTACTATGGTATTGTTTTTATACATTAAAATATAAATTTTGGATTGACTCCATAAAAAATAAAATATATTATTAAACAAAAACAGAAAAATTATGAGTAAAATTTTAGGAATTGACTTAGGTACGACAAATTCGTGCGTTGCAATTATGGAAAATGGTGAACCAGTGATTATCACCAATTCGGAAGGTAAACGAACTACCCCATCAATTGTTGGATTTATTGATGGAGGGGAAAGAAAGATTGGAGACCCTGCTAAAAGACAATCTGTAACAAATCCAGACAAGACTGTGTATTCAATTAAACGATTTATGGGCTCAAATTATGACGAAATCAAGTCTGAGGTTAAGAGAGTACCATATAATGTCGTAAAAGGGAAAAATAACACACCTAAAGTGAATATAGATGGTAAAGAATATTCCCCACAAGAAATATCTGCTATGGTATTACAGAAGATGAAACAAACCGCTGAGGATTATTTGGGTCAATCAGTAACTGAGGCAGTAATTACCGTTCCAGCATACTTTAATGATGCTCAAAGACAAGCAACAAAGGAAGCTGGAGAGATTGCTGGGTTGAATGTAAGACGTATCATCAATGAACCAACGGCTGCAGCATTGGCTTATGGTCTTGATAAGAAGAACAAAGACTCAAAAATCGTTGTTTTTGACTGTGGTGGTGGTACTCATGACGTGTCTATCCTTGAATTGGGTGGGGGTGTATTTGAAGTATTGTCAACTGATGGTGATACACACCTTGGGGGTGATGATTTTGACCAAGCAATTGTAGATTGGTTAGCAAATGAATTTAAAAATGAAAATGGGGGATGGAATGATGATTCTATGTCATTACAACGACTAAAAGAAGCCGCAGAAAGGGCTAAAATTGAACTTTCATCATCTCAAAGTACTGAAATCAACTTACCATACTTTATGGTCATTGATAACCAACCAAAACACCTTGTAAAAACACTTACAAGAGCCAAATTTGAACAATTGATTGACAAATTGGTTGAAAGAACTATTGAACCTTGTAAAAGAGCAATGTCAAGCGCAAATCTTACTATCGGAGAGATTGATGAGGTAATTTTAGTTGGAGGTTCAACAAGAATACCCGCAATTCAAGAGGCTGTTAAGAAATTCTTCGGAAAAGAACCATCAAAAGGTGTAAATCCTGATGAAGTTGTTGCTTTGGGAGCAGCAATTCAGGGTGGTGTGTTAGCTGGTGACGTAAAAGATGTACTTTTATTGGATGTTACCCCACTTTCACTAGGAATTGAGACAATGGGTGGTGTATTTACAAAATTAATTGAGGCAAACACCACAATTCCAACTAAAAAGTCTCAAATATTCTCAACTGCTATAGATAATCAACCATCTGTTGAAATTCACGTACTTCAAGGTGAGAGAGCAATGGCTAAAGATAACAAATCAATAGGTAGATTTCACTTGGATGGTATTCCACCATCAATGAGGGGTATTCCTCAAATCGAAGTTACATTTGACATTGATTCAAATGGTATTATTAACGTATCAGCTCAAGACAAAGGTACAAATAAGAAACAAACAATTAGAATTGAGTCATCATCAGGTCTTTCTCAAGATGAAATTGA